>Ga0207773_100006_pt1 | contig 267730 bp, 232 predicted proteins | sample TtaePargueraPR_2_FD_187281 | JGI IMG/M metagenome (GOLD analysis project Ga0207773, IMG submission 187281) | Aerobic enrichment media microbial communities from Bioluminiscent Bay, La Parguera, Puerto Rico - Tt and M1 (3) (SPAdes) | ecosystem: Environmental > Aquatic > Marine > Unclassified ... | reverse complement strand
GACTCGTATGCTTGCCGGAATGGGAGGGTTTTTAGGTCGAAAAGGTGATGGAGAACCTGGCGTAAAAACAATATGGGAAGGTTACGATAAGCTGTTACATTATATCGAGGCAGCTGATGCTCTTGGGCTTTAAGATGTGTATAAAACTAAGGCGCGGCGTTAAGTGTCACTTATGAACAAGCATTGTTGCAGAGACATGGAAGAAGCGATCACATTAGATTGTGATCAACATAAAGATGTATTCGACTGTCCTGACATGTTGGTTAGCTACACCCCAAAGTTCGATGAGTACGGGTTAATCATCCACGATGGTGGCAGTGCTTCGTTAGAAATACGGTTTTGCCCTTGGTGTGGTTCGAAGCTGCCGGCGTCGAGAAGGGATGCATGGTTCGACAGACTGGAAGAGTTAGGGTTTGATGATCCGGCAGAACAAAAAATACCAGAAGAGTTCCAAAGTGATGCGTGGTATCGCAACACTTAACGAGGTCAGGCAGTACGCTCCGGCGCTGCGCGCCTCCGCAGGACGGCCTACACAATGCGCTTCGCGCAAAAAACGCTACGGCCGCCTCTGCTGGCAACGTTATGCACACAAAGAGAAATATGGAACTAAATAAAAAGTACTTTATTAAATGCGATGGCAAAGTAATTGGTCACACCCTTTTTGAAGGCAGTGATGCTCCGATGGGCGTGGTTTCCGGTGCTATATATTTCGAGGGTATAGAATCGGGATATGACTTTGTTATGTCACAAAAGGAGTCTTCGGCAGTTACTATCTATGAGGATTTACCTGAAGATAACTTTGTGAATGCTAGTTTCGAGAATATTACTGTTTTTTCGGAAACCGGCACGGAGATAAAGAGTTTAGGTATAAATATCACAGGGTTTGAGGACGATTTTGAAATATCAGTATTGGGTATTGCCTATCCGTTTTATGAAGAAGAGTTTCCTCATCATAGAGAAGCATATGAAAATCAGTTCAAGTAAAGCGCATAACAAGGCCAGGCTGTACGCTCCGGCGCTGCGCGCCTCCGCGGGACGGCCTACGCTATGCGCTGCGCGCATAAACAGCGTAGGCCGCCCAGCTGGCAACGTTAAATTATGAAGAAATTACTCGGCTTTTTAGCAACTCTATTCTTGGCTACAAAAGTGTATGCTTGCATTCCTGACGTCACTTCTCCACCTGTTTTGGTGCAGTTCAATAGTTTATTAATTGAACAACAGTATGAAGGCAAAAAAACCCAAGCAGCCGTAAAAACTTTACTTGACATTGGGGAAGACGGACGCGTAAAAAATTACCACATCATCTCAACAGAACCAGTAGATCTTAGTATGCACCAAGTGAAATCGGCAATTAAAAAAGCAAGGTTTTCACCACCTTCAAATCATGGGAATCCGGTGGCGGTTAAAGATTACATATACACATTTGAGTTCGAGGTGGGAGAGTAATTTAACCAGACAATGAACTACGCGCGCAGAATACGCGTGCCGGACAGCTTACGCTATGCGCTTCGCGCATAAACAGCCCCTGTCGTCGGTTGTTGCAACGCTATGTGTCAGAGTTGCCCAGGGAAGACGGAAAAGTATGGGGATTGATGAGATGGCGCCTTCTGAATTTCTAGCGTGGCTTGGTTCTTGCTCACTAATCGGTCCTATCCTGTATTTTCAGATTTTTGGGGTTCCAAGTGAAAAACATAAATATCAGAAGGTACTTGGTGTAAAAGGTATCCTTCTGGGCAATAGTTCTGCTGTAATTCCAAAAAAATTGCTTTTATATTCTTTTGGGGCAGCTTTTTCCTTGCTTGCAGTGGCGCTGGCTCTTAATCACAATGGTTTCTAGTTGCTGGCGGGAGGCACGCAACCAAGCCAGGCAGTACGCTCCGACGCTGCGCGCCTCCGCAGAACGGCCTCCGCAATGCGCTTCGCGCAAAAAACGTTACGGCCAACGGCCACCTTTACTGGAAACGTTAGTCATCATTGAATATGAATGAAGCCATCTATTTCAAGACATCAATCTTTGACCCCTCTAAGGAAGATGAGAACCCGATAAACCCTATTTATGGATCTTCTTTGATAAATTGGATCAGAGATAAGCTAAGTGGCGCCTACGAGATTGAGCAAGCTATGCCAGAAGATTGGGGATGGTATAGTCATATAAAATTTGGAGATAGAATCTACCTGATTGGCTCAATGGCTTATTTTGAAGATGGTGATGATCCGAGTCAGGAAATAGAGTGGGTGTTCCAAGTAGATAAATTTAGGACTTTCAAAGAAAAATTATTTGGTCGCGAGAAAATGACTGTAAATGATGATTGCTTTCAATTCTTCAAGACGATGTTTGAGCGTGAGCCAGAAATTTACTCCGTGGAAATCGGCTGAATCACTAACGAAGTGCAGCAGGCTCAGCCGCTTTGCGGCTTGGACCTCCGTTGTGGCTGCTTTACACTGCATTCTTTTGCAAGTGAATTTAGGCTTTAGGTAAATGGCAAAAACTGGTTTTATTCCGCAGAAATTGAAGACCTGGGTTTAGACGAGAAATAAGTACCGGTTGTTTCATGTTCAAGTACAGATGGACAGGGAGATCGGTCTAAATTCTAATAAGTTCGGAAGTCTAGCCAATTACAAACAAGAACCATGGAAAATACCCTTGCCGGACTATGTTGAGGAGCTGTATTTCAAGCACTTCTATAAAAAAACTCCCGACGATGTTCGATCAATCGAGCAGATGGTGAAAGACAAAGCTACGAGAAAGGCTAAGCGAAAAGAAGAGAGGGTGTTAGCCAGACCTGAGCCGCGTCCAACAGAACAAGTTTAGGAAAGCGACGTCCAAAAAAAGTGTCGCGCCTGATGAAAACGTTGAGTATCCATGAAGATTCGCTATAGAAATTTTACTCGCGACGCCAGCAGATACCCTTGGGCCGCTGATGTTCCCGAAAAACTTGTTCGCAAGCCAAAAATTCTATCTGCTTGGGAATTTATTCAATTTATTATTGCATTGTTTTTCGGAGGCATAATCGTTTTCAATTCAGAAACATGGCAGGAGTGGGTATTTTTAATTATTCCTGTTGGTTTCTTTATTTCCGCTTTCCTTCTGGCTTCTGACAATCACTTGTACAGGCGATTCTCTCTTTTGTCTGTGGCTCTAAGCATCACTTGGCTTGCCTACCAGGGCGTGACAACTAAAGCATTACTTTTTTCAGTATCAGCCGGCTTACCTCTATTTGTATTCTGTGGCGCAATGTATGTTGGCACAAAGTCAACTGCGTATTATGCTTGGTGCGAATCGAAATACGCCGCGACTTAACCAGGCTAGGCTGTCCCAGATAGCATTGTTAAGCTGTCAGTCTGCTTCAGTCGAAAAATTTTATTTAGCGTGTCGATTATTCAATGTTGGATTCGACCAGGTGCTACATACCCTGTGAAAGCGAAAGGAAAAATGCAATGAGCAAAGTATTTGTAAACATTGGACTTAGTCTAGATGGCTACATGGCACCGGAAGGAATGACCATAGAGAATTTTGGTAGCCCCGAGTACAAGGACTGGGGTGCGAAGTGGGGTGCAATGATGAGCTGGATTCTTAAACAACAATACTTCCGCGAGAACCTCAAGTTCGGGCCAGGCGGAGAAACCGGGCCGGTTAATGACATGCTTCGTTACACTATGGAGCGTAGCGGCGCAAACATCATGGGCAAGAGAATGTTCGAGCAAGGCGAAGTCTCATGGCCCGAGGAGGCTCCGTTCCACACTCCAGTGTACGTTCTTACCCACGAGAAACGCGAACCCTGGGTCCGGCCGGGCGGGACGACGTTCTACTTCGTCAACGACGGCCTGGAGAGTGCCCTTGAGCAGGCTAGAGATTCCGCGGGCGGTCGCGATGTTCGCATCTCGGGTGGCGCGGACGTAATCCAACAGTATTTAAACCTGGGGGTCATTGACGAGTTAGAAATTGCCTTGGCGCCAGTATTATTTGGTGGTGGAAGGCGCCTGTTCGAGAACCTGCACGAATCCTTGCCACAGTTCAGTATTGACGATGTGCTCAATACCCCCGATGCCACACACTTGCGGTATGTGCGTGCATAAGAGTCGGCTTAAGCCTAACAAGCGCGTTTATGCTGGCCTCATTGGTCTGGGATTTTATTGAGTTCGGCTTTACTGCGTCTCATTTTTTTACGCAATAGAATTATCTATATTTATCCTTGCCTATTTTTTGGTCAGCACAGAGGAAAGCAGGATTTGGCGCTCCGAATGTTGCTCGTAACAGCGTCAGTCAGAGGAAACCTCTGAATAAGTCCATTTCGCCACTCCGGGCGTAGGCCGGGTCCAGAAATCAAGGGTTTCTGGATTCCGGCCTTCGCCGGAATGTCGATATTCAGAGGTTCCCTAGACATCCGCATCGATGAGAATTGCTGCAGTTAACCTGAAATCTAAAGGGGCTATATGGATATCAACTGGCAAGGTCTGATAACAGCGGCAATCACTGTCTTTGTCATTACCTACTTCACGAAGAAATCGAGATTCGAAGTACAGGAAGGACAGCTGAAGTTCGGCCTCTTTATAAGGGGCCTGGGCATCGCCTGCCTGATTTTTTCACTGGTGCCGCTGATTGTCCTGGTCACGGGAAACTATCAGGTTGAAAAACCCGGAGAGGCCGTTGCGCTTGTCGGGCTGGCCGTCGGCTTCGGGATAGGGGCCGTCTATTCCCTAGCGGAAGGCTTTCTCGTAAAAGGACGTTTCGACGATAAAGGCATCTATTTCTCCACGCCCTGGACGGGTGTAAAAGAGGAGGCCTGGGCCGACCTGGAGGCGGTGACCTTTAACGGCTGGTGTTACTGGTATCTCCTCAGATTCAAGGACGGAAGGGTTATCCGGATCTCCTCTTATCTCGGCGGCCACGGCTATTTATTGGAACTGCTTCGGGAAATGGGATACGACGTCTAGAATGTGAAGACAGCCGAGGCATACGGCTGCCTTCATCGTCAAATATTTCCCGCCACGCCATTCGCAATCTGAAAACCAATCCGCGCCGCCGTGCGCGCGGCGTGGTCCTCGATATCGAAGTAGGGATTGAACTCCGCTATATCGGCGAGGCACACCTTGTTCGATTCCAGCACCGTATCCAGCAGCGGCTCCAGCAGCTCCAACGGCACGCCGCGGCCGGCGGGGGCGCTGACGGCGGGCATTACCGCTGCGGGGAGTACGTCCAGGCAGACGGTCAGGTAGACGAAGTCGACACCGTCGATAAATTCCTGGATCTGCGCCTGTACCTTTTCCAGGTTCCAGCTGGTGATCTCGCGGTCGCGGATCACCTTGGCTCCCAGTTCGTCGGCGCGGTTGTAGAGCGCCGGGGTGTTGGTGCTGTCGGCGGCGCCGACACAGAGGTAATGGAACGGGCGGCCGTTGATCTCGCTCTGCTCGGCGATCTGGTAAAAGGGCGTGCCCGAGGAGCCCTTGGGCGCGGGTACACGCAGGTCCAGGTGGGCGTCGAAGTTGATGATGCCGAGGCTCTTGTCCCGCTGCTCCTCGCGCATCCAGCGCGCTATACCCTGGTAGCTGCCGAAGGCGATTTCGTGGCCGCCGCCGAGCACCAGCGGGAAGTGGCCGCCGGAGAGCAGTTCGGTAACGCGCGCGCCCAGCATCGACTGGGCGGATTCCAGGTCTTCCTTTTCGATCTTGACGTTGCCGGCGTCGTACAGGGGCGCGTCGAAGGTGGCGGGCAGGCTGGCCATGGCCAGGCGCAGTATGCGCGGGCCCTTGGCGGCGCCGATGCGGCCCTTGTTGCGGCGCACGCCCTCGTCGGAGGCGAAGCCCAGGATCGCGATGCCGGGTTTACTGTCCAGCTGCAGCGGCGAGATGCGCTGGTGCCAGCGCTCGCCGGCTTTCCCGTCTTCGGTATCGGTGCGGCCGCTCCACAGCCGCATATCAGCCAGCTGTAACATCGCTAACCTCCTACTGTTTTACCGGCGAAGAAACTCTGTGCCGGTTTCAGCGCGCCCACTTCGTAGGCCAGTTGGTCGGGGGTGTCCATCGGCCAGAGCACCATGTCGGCGCGCAGGCCCGGGCGCAGCACGCCACGGGAGCAGCAGAGCCCCAGGGCACGCGCCGCCGAGCGGGTGACGCCGGCCAGAGCCTCGGCGGGAGTCAGGCCGAACAGGTTGCAGCCCATGTTCATCATCAGGCGCAGGGACGCGATAGGGCAGCTGCCCGGGTTCAGGTCGGTGGACAGGGCCATGCTGACGCCGGAGGCACGCAGCTTTTGCACCGGCGGCACCCGGGTTTCGCGCAACGTGTAGAAGGCGCCGGGCAGCAGTACCGCGACGGTGCCGCTCTCGGCCATGGCCGCCACATCCACGTCGGTGATGTATTCGATATGGTCGACGGACAGCGCGCTGGCCCTGGCGGCCATGGCGGCGGCACCGGTGCGCGCCAGCTGTTCCGCGTGCACCTTTACTGGCAGATCGAGTTTTTTCGCGCAGTCGATGACCCGCTGGCACTGCTCGACGGAGAAGGCGATGGATTCGCAGAACATGTCCACGGCGTCGGCCAGCTGTTCCCTGGCCACCGCCGGCAGGATTTCCTCGCATACCAGGTCGATATATTCGTCCGGGCGGCCGTCGTATTCCGGCGGCAGGGCGTGGGCGGCCAGGCAGGTGGTGGTGATGTCCACCGGGTGGTGCCGGCCCAGGCGGCGGGCGGTGCGCAGCTGTTTCAGCTCCGTATCCAGGTCCAGGCCGTAGCCGGATTTGATCTCCACCGTGGTCACGCCCTCGGCCATGAGCGCGCGCAGGCGCGGTTCGGCAGCCGCATACAGCTGCTCGGCGCTGGCCGCGCGCGTGGAACGCACCGTGGACAGGATTCCGCCGCCGGAGCGCGCCACCTCTTCGTAGCTCTCGCCGCCCAGGCGGCGGGCGAATTCCGAGGCGCGGTGGCCGCCGTACACCAGGTGGGTGTGGCAGTCGATCAGGCCCGGGGTCAGCCACTGGCCCTCGCCGTCCAGAGACTCGTCCGGCGCGCAGTCCGGCAGCTCCTTGCGCGGCCCCAGCCAGACGATCTTGCCCCCGGTCACCGCCACGGCGGCGTCCTCCACGGCGCCGTAGGCCCCCGGGATCGAAGGATCCATGGTGGCGGCGTGGACATTGGTGATCAGCAGGTCGCAGCGTTCTGTCATAGATGCTCTTTTCCCGGCGCTCTCGTGCAGGACGACCTTTTCAGGTGTCCGGCGGCGCGGTTTTCCTTTTTCTAACCATAGTCGCTCGGCTTTGTGGACGAGCGGTTTATAGATCCGACATCCGGACGCCTGCTTGCAGACAACGGGACAATTCGCCTGCGCGCAGGCTCCCACCACCGCCGGATTTCATCCAAGCCACAAGCTTGACAGCAACCGGCCGGGGAGACCATAGTAGTCGCCACCTTGTATATACAACCATATACAAGCTGGAATCGCACTTTACCGAAGTCTATGAATACTGCAAGAGAGCCCTCAGCGCAGGGTAATGAGCCCTCAGCGCAGGGTAATGAGCCCTCAGCGCGGGGTAACGAGCCCTCAGCGCAAGGCGGCGAGCCCCGCTACGCCGCCATCAAGCGCCATATCCGCCGTCAGATAGAAACCGGCGACTGGCCGGTGCACTTTCGGGTGCCTTCCGAAAACGATCTGGCCCGGGAGTTCAGTGTCAGCCGCATGACCGCGCGCCGCGCCCTGACCGAGCTGACCGACGAGGGGGTGCTGATGCGCTCCCAGGGCCTGGGCACTTTCGTCGCCGAGCCGGTGCCGGCGGGCTCGCTGCTGGAAGTGCGCAATATCGCCGATGAGATCTCGGCCCGCGGCCACAGTTACAGCAATCGCATCCTATGGTTGCAGGAGTGCGAGGCCGCGGTCGATGTGGCCCAGGCACTGGGCATGCCGGAGGGGGCACGCATTTTCCACTCGATCATCGTGCACTGCGACAACGGGCTGCCCATCCAGTGGGAGGAGCGCTTCACCAACCCGGCGCTGGCGCCGGATTATTTGCAGCAGGATTTCAGCGTCACCACCCCCAACGCCTACCTTTCCCGGGTGGCGCCGCTCGTCGAGGCGGACACCACCGTGGAGGCGATCGCGGCGGAGCCGGCAATCGCAGCGGCGCTGGCGATAGAGGCGAACAGTGCCTGCCTGCAAATCTGGCGGCGCACCAAGAGCAGCGCCGGCATTGTGAGTTTTGCGCGGCTGGTGCATCCGGGGAAGCGTTACCGGCTGGGGGCGCAGCTCCGGTTTTAGAAAATTTCGCTGTAGGAGCGGCGAGGCGGCCATCCGCCCCGCCGCTCCTACAGAACACAAATTAACACCTGCGGGAAAATATTTTGCGAGGTAATGATGACTTCCGATAAACGCCACGACCCCAGCCGCAAAATCGCCGCGCCCACCGGCACCCAACTGAATGCGAAAAGTTGGCTTACCGAAGCGCCGCTGCGCATGTTGATGAACAACCTGCACCCGGACGTGGCCGAGCGCCCGGAGGACCTGGTGGTCTACGGCGGCATCGGCCGCGCCGCGCGGGACTGGGAGTGCTTCGATAAGATCGTCGAGGTGCTGAAGCGGCTGGAGGAGGACGAGACCCTGCTGGTGCAATCCGGCAAGCCGGTGGGCGTGTTCAAAACTCACGCCGATGCGCCGCGGGTGCTGATCGCCAATTCCAACCTGGTGCCCCACTGGGCCAACTGGGAGCACTTCAACGAGCTGGATAAGAAGGGCCTGATGATGTACGGCCAGATGACCGCCGGTTCCTGGATCTATATCGGCTCCCAGGGCATTGTGCAGGGCACCTACGAGACCTTTGCCGCGGTGGCACGCAAACATTTCGGCGGCGAGGCAAAAGACCGCTGGATTCTGACCGGCGGCCTCGGCGGCATGGGCGGCGCCCAGCCGCTGGCGGCGACCATGGCCGGCTTCAGCATGATCGCGGTGGAGTGCGACGAGACCCGCATCGACTTCCGCCTGCGCACCGGCTATGTGGACCGCAAGACCGACAGCCTCGACGAGGCGCTGCAGATTATCGAAGACGCCAAAGCCAAGGGCGAAGCGGTCTCCGTGGGCCTGCTCGGCAACTGCGCGGATATTTTCCCGGAAATCGTCACGCGCAAACTCCTCCCCGACGCGGTCACCGACCAGACCTCCGCCCACGACCCGCTGAACGGCTACCTGCCGAAGGGCTGGACACTGGAGCAGGCAGCGCAAATGCGCAAGTCCGATCCCGCGCTGGTGGTGAAAGAGGCGAAGAAATCCATGGCCATCCAGGTCACCGCGATGCTGGAGCTGCAAAAGCGCGGCGCCGCCACCCTGGACTACGGCAACAATATCCGCCAGATGGCCTTCGAGGAGGGGGTGAAGAACGCCTTCGATTTCCCCGGTTTCGTGCCCGCCTATATCCGTCCGCTGTTCTGCGAGGGCATTGGCCCCTTCCGCTGGGCGGCTCTGTCCGGCAATCCGGAGGATATCTACAGGACCGACGCGAAAGTCAAAGAACTGATTCCGGATAATCCCCAACTGCACAACTGGCTGGATATGGCCCGCGCGCGCATCCAGTTCCAGGGGCTGCCGGCGCGCATCTGCTGGGTGGGCCTGAAGGACCGCGCGCGCCTGGCGCTTGCGTTCAACGAGATGGTCGCCAATGGCGAGCTGGAAGCGCCGGTGGTGATCGGCCGCGATCATCTGGACTCGGGTTCCGTGGCCAGCCCCAACCGCGAAACCGAATCCATGCTGGACGGCTCCGATGCGGTGTCCGACTGGCCGCTGCTGAACGCCCTGTTGAACACCGCCTCCGGTGCCACCTGGGTCTCCATCCACCACGGCGGCGGCGTGGGCATGGGCTTCAGCCAGCACGCCGGTGTGGTGATCGTCTGTGACGGCACCGAAGCCGCCGCCAAACGCATCGGCCGCGTGCTGTGGAACGACCCGGCCACCGGGGTGATGCGGCATGCGGATGCGGGTTACGACATCGCCAAGCAGTGCGCGAGGGAGCAGGGGCTGGACCTGCCGATGCTGAAAGACTGAATCCCTGGGACCGCCGAGCTCCAGCTCGGCATTGCGCCGGTTTGCCGGCGCCAAGAGGCGGGCCTTCGGCCCGCAAGCCGAGCTGGAGCTCGGCGCACCCAGGAGCCACAAGATAAATTTCGGTGAAAGAATTTATGTACCAACTGGAAATCGACCCCGGCCAACTCAGCCTCGCCCAACTGCGCCGCGTCGCGCGCGAGCCGGTGCGGCTGTCGCTGGCAAAAAGCGCCTACCCGGCCATCGAGGCCTCCGCCAAAACCGTCGCCCAGGTGCTGAGCGAGGGCCGCACCGTCTACGGGATCAATACCGGTTTCGGTCTGCTGGCGAATACCCGTATCGAAAAGAAAGACCTGGAAAACCTGCAGCGCGCCATCGTGCTCAGCCACGCCGCCGGCACCGGCAATTTTATGGACGAGGCCACGGTGCGCCTGCTGATGGTGCTGAAGATCAACTCCCTGGCCCGCGGCTTTTCCGGCGTGCGCGCCAAGCTGATCGAGGCGCTGATTGCGCTGGTCAATGCGGAAGTTTTCCCGGCCATTCCGGAAAAGGGCTCCGTGGGCGCCTCCGGCGACCTGGCGCCGCTGGCGCATATGAGCGTGGTGCTGCTGGGCGAGGGCGAAGTGTTGATCGACGGCGCGCGCAAACCCGCTTCCGAAGGCCTGGAGAAAGCCGGCCTGGAGCCCATGACCCTGGCGCCGAAGGAGGGCCTGGCGCTGCTGAACGGCACCCAGGCCTCCACCGCTTTCGCACTGCTGGGCCTCTTCGCCGCGGAGGACCTGTTCGCCGGCGGTCTGGTGACCGGCGCCCTGTCCCTGGAAGCCGCCAAGGGTTCGCGCCGCCCCTTCGACGACCGCATTCATGCGGCCCGGGGCCAGAAAGCGCAGCGCGAAGTGGCGGCCAACTACCGCAGCCTGCTCGGCGACCGCAGCCAGATCGGCGAGTCGCACGAATTCTGCGAAAAAGTGCAGGACCCCTATTCCCTACGCTGCCAGCCCCAGGTGATGGGCGCCTGCCTGCAGCAGATCCGCTTCGCCGCGGAGGTGCTGCTGGCGGAGGCCAACGGCGTGTCCGACAACCCGCTGGTTTTTGTTGGAGGGGAGAGTACCGACGGGGAAAACCCGGCCAACTCCGACATCATCTCCGGCGGCAACTTCCACGCCGAACCGGTGGCCATGGTGGCCGACAACCTGGCCCTGGCGCTGGCGGAAATCGGTGCCCTGTCCGAGCGCCGCATGGCACTGCTGATCGACACCAACCTGTCCGGCCTGCCGCCCTTCCTGGTGCAGAACGGCGGGGTCAACTCCGGCTTTATGATCGCCCAGGTGACCGCCGCGGCGCTGGCCAGCGAGAACAAGTCCCTGGCCCACCCGGCCAGCGTCGACTCGCTGCCCACCTCCGCCAACCAGGAGGACCATGTCTCCATGGCCACCTTCGCCGGCCGCCGCCTGCGCGATATGGCCGACAACACCTGCGGCATTCTGGCGGTGGAACTGCTGGCCGCCTGCCAGGGCCTGGACTTCCGCGCGCCGCTGAAAACCACGGAGAAGCTGGAAGCCGCCAAAAGCATACTGCGCGAGCGAGTGTCCTTCTACGACAGGGACCGCTACTTCGCGCCGGATATCGAGGAGGCCAAGCAGCTGCTGTGCAGCGCGGTCTTTTTGAAATTCGCGGACCCGCAATTGCTGCCCAGCTGCCACTGATTTTTTGCCCCCGACTCACCCACAGGGAGCCCGCGCAGGCTCCTACAGGGGTGAGTAGTTACCCCTCCCCAACAGGACGCCGCATTCAATCGCTGCCTGTTCTTTTTACGACCCACCGTCCCACAGATTAAAAATCCTCACATTGAGGAAATTTGCGCCAAGCCTGCTAGTCTGGTTATTAGACGATTTACCCGCCAACCGGCGCGGAGGTCTCAATGAAACGCTTGCCCGAGAGGCTGCTATCCGGCGCCTGCTGCGCGCTGGTGACCGCAAGCGCCCTGACGCTGCCGGCCTGCAGTGGCAGCGGTTATACCGCCCGCAGCACCACCGTGACCGGCAGGGCCTACTACCGGGTCGGCGGGCCCTATTACCACTGTCACCCAAACGGCCTCTGCCACAATGCGCGCCACCCCGATTACTACTGGGGTGGCGGCCACTACCGCCCCAAGCCGCCCTACTACTACAACCCGCCAGTGAGACCACGGCCCAGACTGCCCTACTGACGGGGCACGAATCCCAACCCCAGGCGAGCGACACGCAAGTGCCGCAGGGAATGCCGTAACCAACGGAGCTTCCCAACACCGGAGATTGCGTTATGAACAGAGTCCTCAAAACCGGCCTGATCGCCGCCACGGTCTGCACCGCCCTGACCCTGGGCGCCTGTGTTACCGATGGCTACTACGGGGGTGGCTATTACTCCACCTACCCCTACTCGTATCCCTATACCTATCCATCCAGCAATGTTTACCTCTACTACTCGTCTCCCTACTACTACCGCTACCGATATCACCCGCGCTACCGCTACTACGGCAGCCCCTATTATCGCGGCCACTATCGCTACTACGGCCGTCCCTACTACCGCGGCCAATCCTACTATCGCGGGCGCCCCGCCTACCGCGGCCACTCTTACTATCGCGGGCGCCCCGCCTACCGCGGCCACTCCTACTATCGCGGCAGTCCCGGTTACAGCCGCCCGGCGCGCCCCGCCATCCGCCACAGCGGCGGCAGGCACGGCCGTTGATTCGCCACAAGCTCCTCTCCCATCGCTGTCGGCACTATTCCGCGGCCGACAGCGACGGGAGGTTCAACATTGAAACAACACCAGCGCGTCCCCGTCGCAGATCAGCCGGCCGCCCTCGCCGGTGCAGCGGGTGTCCAGGTTCACCAGCGCCTTGTCCCGGCGCAGGCGGGTCACGGTGACCCTCGCGGTGAGCGGCTCGTCCGCCCGCGCCGGGGCGTGGAAGCGCATATGCTGCTTGAGATAGTTGGTGCCGTGGCCGGGCAACTGCTCGCCGAGCAGGTAGGAAAAGAGGCCGGCAATCAGCGGCTCGGGCACCGCCGAGCCGCCGTCCTCCACGCCCGCCAGCCGGCACCAGTCGTCCAACGTCTGCCGGTCGAAGCGGCGGCGCACGGAGGCGCTGTCCTCGGTATTCAGGGCCTCGAAGCGGGGTAGTCTCCCGCTCATGGCTGTTTTTCCTTCGCTCACGGCTGCTTTTCCCCGTCCAGGACCAGCCGGCAGCGGCCGTCCAGGCACAGCTGCTGGTCGCCCTTGCTGACGCGGGTGCGCAGCTCGACGCGGCCCCGCTCCACCGGCGCCTCGACCACCAGGGTGGCGGTGAGCGGCTCGCCGGCATAGGCCGGGGCGGGGAATTTCAGGTCCTGGCTTTCCAGCCGCGCCCCCGGGTAGTGGGCGTGGATCAGCCCGCGCAGGGCGCTGAACAGCAGCATGCCGTGGGACACCGTGGCGCCGAAGCGGGTGCCGGCGGCGTAGTCCGGGTCCACGTGGATGGGATTGTGATCACCGCTGAGGCGGGCGAAGCGGTCGAAGTCCTCCTGGCTGAGGACGAAGCTCTTCTCCATCGCGGGCGGTTTTTTTGGCGGGCGGGTATCAGCGTCTTGCGGCGTCATCGCGCAACTCCTGTTTGGTCACCTTGCCCAGGGCATTGCGGGGCAATGCGTCCACCCACGCGAAAGCCTTGGGCACCTTGTAACCGGCCAGGCGCTGCCGGCAGAAAGCGCGCAGCTGCTCCCAGTCCGGGGTATCGGTATCCGCGCGCGGCACACAATAGGCCTTGCCCACCTCGCCCCAGCGCTCGTCGGGCATGCCCACTACCGCCACCTCGGCAATGGCCGGGTGCTGCTCGAGTACCTTCTCCACCTCCGCCGGATAGACGTTCTCGCCGCCGGAGATGTACATGTCCTTGCAGCGGTCGACGATGTAGTAGCAGCCGTCCGCGTCGCGGCGGGCCACGTCGCCACTGTGCAGCCAGCCGTCGCGAATCGCATCGCGGGTGGCGTCCGGGCGCTTCCAGTAGCCCGGCGTGACATTGGGGCCGCGGACCAGCAGCTCGCCGGCTTCGCCGTCGGGCAGGTCGCGGCCGTCGCGGTCGACGACGCGCACCTCGGTGAGCAGCTGCGGGCGGCCCACGGAACCGATCTTGTCGATCACCAGTGCCTCGTCGAGGAGGAACACCGTGGGGCCGGTTTCCGTCATGCCCATGCCGGTGCGCACGCGGATGCCCTGCTCCGCGTAGCGCCGCGCCACCGGCAGTGACAGGGGCGCACCGCCGCAGCCCCAGGAGCGCACGCCCCCGAGGCGTCTGCCATCGAAACGCGGATGATCGAGCAGGGCCTGGTAGACCGCCGGCACCCCGAAAAAGATCGTCGCCCTGTTTTCCAATACCTGCAGCGACTGCTCCGCATCGAAGGCGCGCGCCACCAGCACGCAGCCGCCCACCAGGAACACCGCCGTGGAATAGAGGTTGATGCCGGCGGTGTGGAACAGCGGCAGCACGTTGAGCAGCACGTCCTCGCCGCTGAGATTCACCGCCACGCCGATATTGAAATGATTCGCCAGCATCATGCGGAAGGTCTGGATCACGCCCTTGGGCCGGCCGGTGGTGCCGGAGGTGTAGAGCAGGTACCAGGGGGTGTCCGGGTCCTTTTGCGCATGCGCGCCCGGGTCCGGCTCGGTGGCGGCCAGGTCGGCGCCATAGTCGCGCTGCCCCCCGCCGGCGCCGTCCAGGGCCACCAGGGTGAGCGGCCCCCGGCGCCCGGCCAGGGCGGCGGCCGTTTCGGCGAACTCGTCGCCGAAGACCAGCGCGCCGGGCTCGCAGTCGTCCATCAGGACTTCCAGCTCCGGCACCGCCAGGCGCCAGTTCAGCGGCACCAGGATCAGGCTGGCCTTGGCGCAGCCGAACAGCATGGCGAAGAATTCCGCGCGGCTGTGGCCCAGGTAGGCGAGCCGGTCGCCTTCGCGCAGGCCCCAGTGTTCGCGGGCGGCGGCCGCCAGGCGGGCGGCGCGCTCGTTGAGCTGGTGGTAGCTGTAACGCTCGCCGCTGTGCAGGTCCTCCAGCGCCGGCCGCTCCGGCGTTACCCGCGCCCGCTGGGCGAGCAGGTCGAACATTTCCATGCGTTACTCCGCTTGTTTAGGATTGATCTCGCTCCAGCTGAATTTGGTGATGCGGTTGCTGATCAGCGAGAACACATAGACGGCACCGCCGCCCACCGCCACCTGCTCGGCATCGAACAGGCCGCCGGGCCGGGTGCCCAGTGCGGGGTCGAGCCAGTGGCCCCGATAGGCGGGGCTGATGATGCCGCCGGCGTCCGGGCTGTAGGCGTCCGGGTTGTTCCAGGCGCGGGCCACCATGTTGAAACCGTCGGCCACCAACAGGGCGTCCCGCTGGGCGTCGTAGGCCAGGCCGGCGGGCAGGAACAGGCGCTGCGAATCCAGGCTGTCCGGGTGGTCGTAGGTGCCGCCGCCCAGGCCCAACTGCCCGATCAGCGCGCCGGTGGTCGGATTCAGCGCCTGGAGGCGCTGGTTGCGGCGGTCGGTGACGTAGACCCGGTCGTCCAGGGCCAGAACGCTGCCGATCTGGTCGAAGGTACCGGCGGCGCCCTGGGCGAAGAAGTCCGGGCCCAGACTCCAGTTATCGCCCAGGTCATTGCCCTTGTCGGCATCCGGACCGCCGGCGTACCAGTTGCCCTTCAGGGTGCCGCTGCCGCTGTCGTAGTCGAAGCGCCACACAAAGTTGCCGAAGCTGGTGATAAAGATGCCGTGTTCGTCCGGCGCGACGCCGACGCGCGCGGACACGGCTACCGGGTAGTTGGCGTTGCTGGACGTCAGGGCGATGGCCGGTACCGGCAGGCCCCCGGTGCGGTAGGTGAGGTTGAACAACTCCTCCAGGTTGCCGTCGGCGTCGTAGATGCGCAGGCTGGCGTCGCCGGTGTAGGGCCAGGGCAGGGTGGCGTCGGCGGCCACCAGCACAGCCACCGCCTCGCCGATGTTGGGGTCGGTGAAGGTGGCGATGCCGGTCACCCCGTAACTGATGTCGGTACCGGGGAAGCGGCCCTGGTAGTTGCCGCTGGCGTCGTAGATATTGATGCGGGTGTTGGGGGTGTCGCTGACCAGCAGGCGGCCCTTGGAAGCCAGCCAGGCCATGCCGCTGGAAGAGTGCAGCTGGCCGGCCAGGGTGCGCGGGTGACCCCAGAATTCATGGCTGGCGACGCCGCCCACGCCTTCGGACACGGAGCAGCGCAGCAGGGTCTCGCCGTCGCTGCTGCTCCAGCATTTCTTGATGCGGTTGTTGCCCGCGTCGCTGACCAGGTGCACGCGGGCGCCGGGAAAGTAGAAGCCCCAGGAGTAGATGTCTTCCCGGTAGAAGGCGCCGTCGGGGCCGATCACCGGCACCAGGTCGTTGGGCAGTTGGAAGGCCGCGTCCTCGGTGGCGGAGGCGGAGCGCATCTCCACCTGGTGGATGCCCAGGCGGCCGTATACCCAGGTGGCCCGGGCATCGGCGCTGCCGCTGGAGCGGTAGCGCACCGGGTCGGTGTCGGCGGTGCCGGCCAGGTTGGGGAAGAGGATGAGGCGGCCGTTGTAGGTGTCGGCCACGTAGAGGTTGCCGTCCAGGTCGGTACGCAGGCCGCGCGGGCGTTTGAGATGGTCGACGTCACCGTCGTCGTCGCGGAAGCGGCCCAGCATGTCGTCCAGGGTGAGCTGCCCGGTGCCGGTGTCCACGCGGAAGATCTTGATGCGGTTGTTGCCGTTGTCCGCCACGTACAGGTAGGTGGCGCCGTTGTCCGGCGAGCGGTAGTAGGTCATGCCCTGGGGAATGCGGAAGCCGTCGCGCTTGGCCGCTTCGCCGGCGTAGTCGTCGTAGTGGCTGGAGTCTGTGCCGTAGTTCTTGTCCACCCCGCGGATGATCGGCCCGGCGCCCCGGTAATCGCCGTTGGCGTTTTGGTGGCCCAGGGTCTGGATCAGGCTCACCTGGTAATCGTTGTCCGGGTCTATGGTGAATGCCTTGACCCGGTGGTTGAACTCGTCGGAGACATAGATGAAGCCCTGCGGCGTGATCACCATATTGCGCGGCAGGTAGATGTCCTCGCCGCCGCCGTGGCCGGGCTGCCCGAACGAAGTGACATACGCGAAGTCGCCGGCGGCGCCGGCCAGGGTGCGGAAGAAGTGAATCTGGTGGCGACCCACGTCGTTCACATAGAGGCCGGCGAGGCGGTCGTCGTCGGCTTCACTTCTGGACAGGAAGGCGATGCCCAGCGGCGCGCGGATCTCCGGCACGCTGCCGGCGGGGCTGTCCGGCGCCAGTGTCTGATCGGCGTCGTCCAGGGTGCCGATCAGGGCGCCGTCGAGATTGAGGACCTTGATTTCGTGGTTGCCCATGTCCGCCACGTAGACGCGGGTGCCGGCGGCGCCCAGGCTCAGGCTGTCGCGGTCGTAGGTGACGGTGGTGGGGGTGTTGAACTGGTAACGCTGGTGGGCCGCTTCACCGCTGAGTTCCGCGGAGCGGTCCTCATCGGCGAAGGTGGTGAAGGCGGCGGCAGTCAGGGGCAGGGCCCCGATCAGCAGCGCCTGGCCGAGTCGGCCGAGGCTGGTGGTCAATCGCATAGTGCTCTCCCGATATGGTTGTCGCTGCATGGTTGTCGCGGTGTATCAGGCACGGCCGAGGAACGCGGCCATGCCGCGGTCCGCCTCATCGCTGTCGATCTGTTCGAGGAAATGCAGGTATTCGGCGTCCAGCAATCGGGCCACCCGCTCCGGGTCCGGGCGCGTCAGGGCCAGGGTGTGGCGCAGGCTGCCGGGCCGCGCGGTGCGCAGGCGTTCCGCCACCGCGCGGGCCCTGTCCGCCACACCGCCCTCTTCCGCCAGGTATTGCACCAGCCCCAGGTCGAGGGCTTCGCGGGCCTCGATGCGGCGGTTGCTGAGCTGCACGTCCAGGGCCCGGCCGCGGCCGATGCGCTCGGGCATCAGCGCGGTCCAACCGCCATCCGGGCTGAAGCCCACGGCGGTGTACCAGGGCGCGAAATGGGCCCGGGGCCCGGCCACGGCGATGTCGCAGGCCAGCACCAGGCCCACCGAGCCGCCGCTGACCAGGCCGTGTACCGCCGCCACCGTGGGCACCGGCAGGCGCAGGAGATCCAGCATCGCGGCATTGAGCCCGCCCACCACGCGCCCGGCGTAGACGCGGCGTTCGCGGCGGGGAATCTCGTAAAAGGCAGCCACATCGCCACCGCTGGAAAAGGAGCGCCCCTCGGCGTCCAGGATCAACGCCGCCGGGCGCTCCTCCCGGCAGCGCGCGAGGGCGTCGCGCAGGCCGTCCAGCAGTTCCGGCACCAGGGCGTTGTGGCGCTCGGGGCGGTTGAGGGTGAGGGTGGCGATGCCGTTTTCCTGTCGGTGGCGCACCAGTGCCGCGGTCATGATTTCCTTTATCCGTGTATTTTTTGAAACATGAATCGGGGTGCTGATCGAAGCCCCCCCCAACCCCTCCCCCGCAAGCGGGGGAGGGGAGAGAAGTTGCATTCATACTAAATTAAGCCCGGGGCCATTCCACTCATACCTTGGTCATACAGACCACCCCAACCGCCGCTGTTAGGATTCTGCGAACTGGAAGTCGGGGAGGGAGCGTTCAGCTGTGCCGGTCCGACAAAACAGAAAATAACCATCGCGGGTAACTGCTTCTCCGCAGGGAACCCGCATCGATTCAGGGGAACCACCTTGTAGGAGTCTGCTTGCAGGCGAACAGCTACGGAGCTCCGTTCTTGTTCGCCTGCAAGCAGGCTCCTACAGGGGGTCAGAAGTTACCGTCGTGGGAGCTTGCAGTGCAGCGGGAACAGCTTCAGCCAGCCTTGATTACCGGTTCCACCAGTGGGATCGGTCTCGCCATTGCCCACGCCATGGCGGAAGCGGGATATCCGGTGATGCTGCACGGCCTGCTGTGGCCGGCAGAAGGGGACGCGCTCGCGAGCGAATTTCGCGATCGCTACGGTGTGGCCTGCGGGATCAGCACCGCCGATATCGACAGCGAAGCCGGCTGCGCGCAGCTGGTGGCCGATACCCGCGAAGCCCTCGGCAATCCCGCGGTGCTGGTCAACAACGCCGGCGTCCAGTTCACCGCGGACGCCTGCGACTTTCCCGCCGAGCAGTGGCAGCGGATACTGTCCGTCAACCTGAGCGCGGCCTTTTACCTTTCCCGCGACCTGCTGCCCGGTATGCGCGGCAACCACTGGGGCCGCATCGTGAATATCGCCTCGGTGCACGGCCTGGTGGCATCGGAGCAGAAGGCCGCCTACTGCGCCGCCAAGCACGGCCTGGTCGGCCTCACCAGGGTGCTGGCACTGGAAAATGCCGACTGCGGCGTGACCGCCAATGCCATCTGCCCCGGCTGGGTGGAGACACCGCTGATCCAGCCGCAGATCGAAAAAATTGCCCGCGACGAAAATATCGATATCGACGCGGCGCGCACACGCTTGATCGGCGCCAAACAGCCCATACCCAAAGCCACCACGCCCGAGTCCATCGCCGGCCTGGTCCTCTATCTGTGCGGGGAATACGCCGACACCATTACCGGGGCCGCACTGCCGGTGGACGGAGGTTGGACCGCGCAGTAATATCTTCGCCACCCTCGGCAATAATTTTTATAGCGGGTGTCCAGTGAATTACCGACTGCTGATCGCCGACGACCACCCCCTCTATCGCGATGCCCTGGCGACGACTCTCACGCGTCACTTATCCGAGTGCAAATTGCTGCAGAGCGAGGATCTGCAGTCCACCCTTGGCGAATTGCGGGACAGTGAAATCGACCTGTTGCTGTTGGATCTGAATATGCCCGGCAGCGAGGGTTTCAACGGCCTGGCGCAGATCCGCAACGACTTCCCGGCGGTGCCGGTGGTGGTGGTTTCCGGCAGCGACAAGCACTCGGTGGTCCAGCAGGCAGCCGCCTTCGGCGCCAGCGGATTTCTCTCCAAGACGGCCAGGCCGGATGAAATAGTGCAGTGCGTCGACCGCGTTTTCGCCGGTGAACAGTGGTTCAATCCGGAGGCGATGCGGGAGACGGAAGAGACACCGCTGGCCGCGCGCCTGAATCGGCTGACGACACAGCAGCTGCGCATCTTCCAGATGATTGCCCTGGGGCAGCTGAACAAGCAGATTGCCTACGCACTGGAAATTACCGAGCCCACGGTAAAAAGCCATGTGACGGCAATTTTGCGCAAGCTGGAACTGCGCGACAGGAAACAGCTGATCCGCGAGGCGCAGTCCCTGATCCAGCTGTAGGGCCGAAGGCGTCGTGAAAAGTTGGGGCGGCCGGGGCGGCGGGTGGCCGCGGTCGGATTCCATAGATCCCGGATAGATCGATCGCGGCCATGGGCCGCTCCTACGTAACCGGTTAATTCACACCGCGCACGAATTCAGCGACGCGAGGGTAGAATTTTTCGCAGGCCGCGGGCACCAGCGATTCCAGATTCAGGAATGCGTGGACCATATCGTCGAAATGCAGTGACTCCGCGGTGACGCCCGCCCCACGCAATTTTTCCAGATACACAAACCCCTCATCCCGCAGCGGGCAGAATTCCGCGGTGGCGACCAATGTCTTGGGCAAATTGCCGGTAAACTCGCCGTGCAGCGGCGAAACCTGAAAGCGGTTCTCCGCCCCCTGGAAATAGTTGTCGAAATACCAGAGAATTTTCTCTTTCTCCAACAGATAGCCGCTGCCGTTTTCGTCGACCGAAGGAAACTGCATCGTGTAGTCCAGGCTCGGGTAGATCAGTACCTGCGCAGCGATGTTGTGCGATTGGTGCTGCAGCAGGCGGCTTGCACTCGCGCAGAGGGCACCGCCGCCGGAATCCCCCATCAGTATCCAGCGGCTGTCGTGCGCAATATTTTTCCGCGCCAGCGCGGCACCCAGGCCGCGCACCACACTGATCAGGTCGTTCAGTCCAGCGGGGTAGGGGTTCTCCGGCGCCAGGCGATACTCCACCGATACCAGCGTGCGCCCGCAGGCCTCCGCCAGGCGGCGACAGATGGGGTCGTAAACCGACACGCTGCCGGCCATATGGCCGCCGCCGTGGCAATAGATCATCGCCGGCCCCGGCCCTGGATTCACGGGCTGGTAGATCCGTACGGGCACCGCGTATTCGCCGCCGTGCACCAGGGTTTCGCAGACCGCCATCTCCGGCCGCGGATCGACAAAGGTGCGCGTCAGGTTAGCGAGGCTCTCGCGGGCGGAAATCGGTGTGGGTTCGAAGCCGGCGGCTTTCAGCTGCGCCACCTGGGCGTTGACGCCTTGCAGCCACTCGGCCAGTTTCGGATCAAGCCGTCGCATTCTCTACCCCGCGTTCAATTGCCCCGGGTTTTTTACCGCTCTCCGGCAACAGGAAGGAGAAGACAAACAGGGACGCCGAGCAGGCCACGGCAAAGTAGGCAGCCAATGCCGGTTCGCCACTGAAGTCCGCGAGCAGGCCGGCACCGTACATCAGCACCGTTTCCACGCCATAGGAAATGGACCAGAACATCGCGAAGGTCACCGTGATCCGCGCCGGGGTCATGCCCGGCAGTTCCTGTGGCAGGGTCACCACCGCGGTCATCGGCAGGAACATAAAGAAGCCGGCCAGCGCCGCCGCGGCGTAAGCGACAAGCGGATTGCGGCTGGCCAGCATCAGCGCGGCGAAAATCACCAGCGCCAGTCCGGCATAGCGCAGTACCGGCAGGCGCAATGGATAGCGGCGGGTCACGGCGATGCCGGCGGCGGTGCCAAGCATACCCGCGGCGATCATTACCGCCGACAGGTGATGGCTGGCCACGGCGAAGCCGTCGATCAGCGGGAAGAGCGAAAACACGGCGATATAGCAGAAGAGCACACCGCAGAAAGCCAACGGCAGCCACCAGTTGAAGCCCTCGCGGATCCCCTCCTTGAAACCGTATTTCTCCCCCGGCTTATCGCCGCCACCGGACAGCGGAAAGTTTTCCGCGGACAGCCACCAGAGTAGCGCCAGCGCCGCGGCCATCACACCGTAGAGAGCTACCACCGACTGCCAGCTGCCCAGCCAGGCGACCAGCGCGCCGGTGGACAGCAGCGCGAGCAGGTTGCCGGCATTGAATGCCGCCGCATTGATGCCGTTCACCAGCGGCCGCTCCGATGCGGAGAAGTAGTGCATGACCACCGGATTGAAGTAGACGATTGCCAGCGCACCGCCGAGCCCCAGCGCCAGCCTCGAGAGCAACCAGCTGCCGTAGTCAGCGGCCAGGGCGCCGAGACCGCCGGCGGCGATCAGGACAATGGCCAGTGCAAAGGCGCGCACGACACCGAGGCGCATCAGCAGCACGGCCGCGGCCAGGTTGCCGACGATCTTCGCCAGGGTAATCACATTGCTGCCCCAGGTGGCGTTGGCAAGCCCCCCCTCGCCAAAGGAGGACTGGATCGTCGGCGTCAGTATCGCACCGGACACCCAGGAGGCGGCGAAGAGGGCGTAGGCGGTGAACATCAGGGCTTCGAGCAGATATTTTTTCATTTTCCGGGTTCGATGCTCTCTATAAATCCCTGTAGGAGCGGCGGGGCGGCCATCCGCCCATGGCCGCGATCTGTGTGTGTTCACGGGGAGGCCGATCGCGGCCGTGGGCCGCTCCTACAAGAACAATTTGTTCGAGCCCATAGGGTGCGCCGTGCGCACCAGCGCCGCTATACGACCTTGGTCGCAAGCCCTCCTGTACCGAGTTGCTTCTGCCGCGCCTGCAACAGCGCGCGCAGCGCCGCCGGGCGCAGGGGTTTCTGCAGGAATTGCCAGCCCAGGCAGCGGGCGCGGTTCTTGACCAAATCGGTGTTTTCCGCGGAGATGATCACGCAGGGCACCGGCTCGCCCCAGTGGGACATCAGCTGCCGCGCCAGGGCTATGCCATCAGTGCCGTCGTCCAGGTGGAAGTCCATCAGCAGCAGGTCCGGCCGCGCCAGCTGCAGCGCCGCTTCCCGATCGCGCGCGCATTCGATGGCGCAGCCCCAGCCGCTGAGCAGCGCCTGCATGGCCTCGAGGATTGCCGGCTCGTTGTCGACGCAGGCTATGCGCAGCAGCAGCGATGCCTGCGCCGGTGCCATTTGCGCGGGCAGCGCCATTTTGCGCAGCTGCGCCGGCACCCGTGGCAAGCGCACGCGGAAGACACTGCCGCGCCCCGGTCGGGACGCCAGCCCGATCGGCGAGTGCAACAGCCGGCACAGCCGCTCCACCGTGGCCAGGCCGAGGCCGTAGCCGTGCTCGCGCTCGGCGCCGTGCGCGGGAATATCCAGCCGGCAGAACTCGCGGAAAATATTTTTCTGCTGGGACGCGTCGATACCGCATCCGGTATCCCAGACCTCCAGCGACACTTCGTCGCCGCGGCGGCGGGCGGCCAACAGCACGCCGCCGCCACGGGTGTATTTCACCGCGTTGTCGAGCAGGTTCTGCACCACGCGGCGCAGCATCTTTTCGTCGCTCATCACCCAGAGGTCACTGGGGCGGTAGCGCAGCTGGATGCGGCGCGCGGCGGCGGCGAGGCGGGCCTGCTCAACCACGTCGCCGAGCACCCGGTCCAGCGCGGTGGGCTTCAGGTCCGGGTGGATGTCGCCGGCGTCCATGCGCGCGATCTGCAGCATGTCGGTAATCAGTTGCTCCGCCGCGGCCAATGCGTTGTCGGCGCGGGTCAGCAGGCCGCGGCTGTCTTCGTCCAGTTGGCGCGCGGTGAGCGCGTCCAGGAACAGGCGGCTGGCGTTCAGGGGCTGCACCAGGTCGTGGCTGGCGGCGGCGAGGAAGCGGGTCTTGCCCTGGCTCGCCGCCTGCAGTTCGCTGTTCAGCGTCTGAAGTTCCGAGGTGCGCGCCGCGACCTTTTGCTCCAGGGAATTTTTCACCTCGGTCAACTCGCCCAGCGCGCGCTGGTAGTCGGAGACATCGGTGTAGGTGGTCACAAAGCCGCCGCCGGGCAGCGGGTTGCCGCGAATCTCCAGCACGGTGCCGTCGGTGCGGTGGCGCTGTACCCGGTAGGCGGTGCCGGCCCTGAGGTGCTCGACGCGCTTGCGCACATGCATTTCCACCGCGCCGGGCCCGCACTCCCCGCGGCTGGCGTTGTAGCGCACCAGCTCCGCCACCGGTCGACCGACATAGATCATCGACGGGGGATAGCTGAACAGTTCGATATAGCGGCGGTTCCAGGCCACCAGATTGAGGTTGGCATCCACCACCGAGATACCCTGGTCGATATTGTCGATGCTGCTCTGCAGCAGGCCGCGGCCGAACTGGTAAATGGCCGAGGCCTGCTCCAGGTTCTGGGCGCTGGCGCCGTTGGACTGCCGCACCAGACGGCGCGCGCTGGTGGAACCGACAATGCCGGCGAGCACCTTTTCCACCGCACCGCGATAGTCCGCCTGGGGCTGTCCCCGCAGACCCGCGAAAGTGCGCGCCGCCGCATCATCGCCGACAAATCTCGCCAGCAGCGCCCGCAGCTGCGCCCTGTCCACCGGCGCCTCCTCGGCCCCGCGCTGCGGGCGCCAGAGTTCCAGCAACACGGAAACCAGCAGCAGCGCGGCGCCGTTGGCACCGAGGCCAAACAGGCAGCTGATCGACAGCGCATTCCAGTTCAGGCCGAGCGCCCCGGCGATCCGGTCCGGCCGGCCGATCGCCGCCGGCAGCGCCGACAGGGCCCAGACGGTCGCGCCGGCGAACAGCCCGGCGATGACACCCGCGGCGCGCAGCCGCATCCACGCTGCCGGCCACCAGACACCGGCGATCATTGCCGGCGCCAGTTGCACCACCAGCGCCAGGGACAACAGCCCGAAGGTTCCCAGGCGCACCCCGGGCCCTATCCATTCGTTGACCGCAAAGGCCGCCAGCATGATCGCCGCGATGATGCCGCGGCGCACCCGGCGCAGATCGGAGCCCAGCGCCTGGCCGGCCGGCAGCGACTGCAGCCGCTGCAGCCACCAGGGCACCACCATGGTATTGGCGATCATCGTCGACAGCGCGATGGTGGCGATAATCACCATGCTGGAGCCGGCCGACAGGCCGCCGATAAACGCCAACAGCGACAGCGACACGGAACCGCTCTGCAGCGGGATGCCCAGCACGAAGCGCTCCGGATTGCCGTAGCCTGTTTCGGGAAATTGGGGCAGCCACAGCAGGCCGCCGTAGCCGACCACCAGAATCGCCACCGACAGGATGCCCAGGTACAGCGGAATCAGCTTGCGCACCGGGCCGATGTCCCCCTCGCCGTCGCTCTCGATCATCAGGATGTGGAACTGGCGCGGCAGGCAGAACATGGCCGCCATGCCCAGCACCACCACGGCCAGATAACCGGTATCCGCCGGGCGCGTCGCCGCCAGCGCCTCGACCTGGCCGCTCGCCAGCGCGGCCCTGGCCAGGTCGGCGCCGCCGTCGAAGGCGCTGCCGACCACAAACCAGGCCACGGCGACAAAGGCGCCGATCTTGACCAGCGCCTCGAAGGCCACCGCCAGCAACATGCCGTTGCGATGCGCGCTGCTGTCGATGTGGCGGGTGCCGAACAGCAGTGCGAAAAGGCCGATGGTTACACTGACGATCGCCGTGACCAGGGAGCCGCTGGCTGGGGAATTCAAGGTTTTGCTATCGGCCAGCAATAGGAAACTGTCCGCAACGGCGCGCAGCTGCAGGGCCAGATAGGGCAGTATCGCCACCACTGCGAGTACGGCCACCGCGGCCGCCAGCCACTGGGAGCCGCCGAACTGGGCGCTGATAAAGTCGGCGATGGAGGTGGAGCCCTGCTGCTTGCAAATGCGCACGAAACGCATCAACAGCGGCGCGCCGACCACCAGCATCAGGCTGGCGCCGACAAAGGTCGGCGGCAGCAGCCAGCCCTCCTCCACCGCCTGCGCCGGTGTGCCGAAAAACATCCAGGCGCTGGTGTAGGTGCCGGCCAGTGCCAACAAAAGCGGCTTTATCGGGCGGATACGCCCCGCCGGCAGCCGATCGCCCCAGAAGGCGATGGCGAACAACAGCAGCAGGTAGGCCAGCGCGACTGCGGCCAGGGTGGTCAGGCTGAACAAAGGGCTTTACCGGTTGAATCTTGGCTTCGTTATTCTTGCGAAACCATACCCCAGCACCTGTTTTTTGTCCTCCACCCCGAGCGCCGTTTCCGTCATACCTTGGTCTAGCAGGCAAATGGGCCCGGGGTCGCTAAAGTGGCGGTCCCGGAGATTTATAAAAACCATAAATTTGGCGATTGGAGAGAGCCATGTCCAGAACGATGAAGAGTGCAATAAAATTCCACCCCCTGGCCGCCGCTGTCATGCTCGCCTGCGGCGCCGACTTCACCCACGCCACCCCCGCTCTCGAGGAAGTGACCGTCACCGCGCAGAAGCGCGAGCAGTCTCTGCAGGAGGTGCCAGTGGCGGTGACGGCGATCGGCGAAGACGCGTTGCTGCAAAATGGTGTCAGCGATATCACCGATATCCAGAAATTCTCCCCCAATACCACTCTTCAGGTGAGCCGCGGCACCAACACCACCCTGACCGCGTTTATTCGCGGTATCGGCCAGCAGGACCCGCTCTGGGGATTCGAGCCCGGCGTCGGCATCTATGTAGACGATGTCTATATCGCCCGCCCGCAGGGTGCGGTGCTGGATATACTCGACGTGGAACGGGTGGAGGTACTGCGCGGTCCCCAGGGTACGCTCTACGGCAAAAACACAATCGGCGGCGCGGTAAAATATGTCACCAGAAAGATGTCCGGCGATGCCCGCGTATCCGTGAGTGGCGCGCTGGGGAGCTACAACCAGCGTGACCTGAAAGTCGCCGCCGCCACCGAAATCGCCGACGGCGTCTACCTCGGCGGCGCCCTTGCCAGCTTCCAGCGCGATGGCTATGGCGAGAATGTACGCACCGGTGACGAACAGTATAACAAGGACATTTTCAGCGGCCGGGTGGCGCTGGAATTCAATCCCGGTGACCATCTCTGGATTCGCCTGGCGGCCGACAAAACCCAGGATGACTCGGCCCCGAAACACGGTTATCGGGAAGAAACGGGACCGAACGGAGAACCGGTTCTCGATAGCGTGTACGACACCGAATCCGGCATGCTGTATGACAATTCGGTGGAAACCAGCGGCGCTTCACTGACCGTCGAATGGCAGCTATCCGATAGCGTTACGGTCAAATCCATCACCGCCCGGCGCGAGGGAAATTCCGAAACGTCGATTGATTTCGACAGCCGCAACTCGCCGGACTTCGATGTCCCGGCTTATTACGATGACGAACAGACCAGCCAGGAGTTCCAGCTGAATTGGGAAGGTGCCACAGCGAACCTCGTCAGCGGGCTTTATTACTATACCGGCACGGCGGCAGGGGCTTTCAACGCGGTTCTGGGATTCTATGAAGAGATTCCCGCGCTGGGTTTTCCGTTGACACAACTGGTGTCCGGCTCTGTAGATACCGACAGCCTGTCTGCTTACGCACACTACAACTGGCGTTTCGCGCCCGGCTGGAACCTCAGCCTGGGCGGCCGCTATACCCGCGATGAAAAAAACGCCGACGTGCTCAAGGAAAACTACAGGGGGCTCTACAGCCCGGAGTTCCAGGATAAGTACTATCCGGGTGCTGACGCCCCGGTTCTGCTTGGAACCCTCACCGACTACACCAACAGCGATAGCTGGAGCGAATTCACCCCGCATGTCGGCCTCGACTACCAGTTCAGTGAAGACGTCATGGTCTACGCCACCTGTAGCACCGGCTTCAAGAGCGGCGGCTTCGATATGCGCGGCGATGCCAGCACGCTACCCTCCACCAAAGAGGGGTTTGACCCGGAAACGGTAACCACTTATGAGCTGGGGACCAAGTCGGACCTGTTCAACAATCGCCTCCGTTTGAACACCGCACTGTATTATGCCGATTACACCGACATGCAGGTAACCGTTCAGTCCTCCAACCCCGCCGGAGGCTTTACCAGTGCGGTACTGAATGCCGGCAAAGCAAAAATACAGGGCGCGGAACTTGAACTTGCACTGGCCATCACTGAAAACCTGCTCGCGAACATGACCGTGGGTTATGCGGATACAGAATTTGTGGAGTTCATTTCCGCAGGCGAAGACCTTTCCGACCAGCGGGATATGCAAAACACGCCGGACACCACGGCGATGTTCCAGTTGAATTACTCCTTGCCGATGCAAAGCGGGGCGGAACTGGTGCTCAACCCGTCGGTCTCCTACCGGGCAGATACGCAGATATTCGAAGCCCCCAATCCGAGACTTGACCAGGAAGCCTATACGCTGGTGGATATGAGTGCGACTTACTACAGTGCGGACGGCGCCTGGAACCTGAGCCTGATCGGCAAAAACCTGACCGATAAGGAGTACCGGATCGCGGGTTATGCCTATACCGATGCATTCAACCGCCCCGGTCTTGATACCGGCTTCTACGGCGCACCCCGCACCGTCGCCCTGAGCGGCCGCTATAACTTCTAGCCCCTTTTTCCGCCGCGCTGTCCTTTCCCCCAGCTCAGTGAGCTACGACTTGCCGCCGTTTATCAACGGCGGCTTTTTTAGTCTGTAAGGAGTCTTGTTAACTCAAGTTTCGGAGTTCACGCCGAGTGGCAGTAAGCCGCGGGGTGGCACTGCGCGAGGTCCTACTGCCGGTGGCCACCTGGCAAATGTTTACCGATGAGGTTTTTTGCCAGGTGGCCTCCGGCAGCAGGGCCGCTCGAAACTGCCGCCTTCCAGGGCGACCAATCCCTGTGAACTCCGAAACGGCCCCAGGGCCTCGGTGTCGTCGCTTTGAACAAATTGGCGGGAAATTCCTCACTTTGACGGCTGCTCCCTCTAGGCTGAAACAGAGCACGGAGAAAATTCGCGCCTGTTTACACAAGTCATGAGGTACCTGCGGTGCAGAAATGGTGTCGTATTCTGCTAGCAGCGGCCTTGGCGACAGGAGTTGCCGGTTGTGCCACAACCGCGCCCGAGGGAGTTCCCAAAGCGCTGACCCTCAACGGTCAGAAATTCCACTGTGTCGAGCAGGAACTGGAGACCAGGATCCTGGTGCGCTGCGTGCGGGCCTCATAGGGGCCGGTGCCCCCATATTGCGGCTGGCGTAATACAACCTTCACCCACAAGCCGGGCATCACGCCCCCCGTACTATAGACAGAGAGCCGGCGGCGGCGCCGCCGACGTCCTGGCGGTAGCCGCGGGGGAGCCTGCGCAAGTACGCTGGTTTCCGGATGTGTACGCCACGGGAGGTCGCCGGTCACCGTGTAGCTTTTTGCGCCATATCATGGAGCCCAGTGTCGAGAACCTCAGTCCAGATTTGCACTCCAGCGCTTGCGAGCTTTGTAATAGGCACTGGCATCCCGGAAGCCGAGCAGGTCGCACAGCTGCGCCACCGACCGATGGCGGTAGCGGGCGAACAATTGCTGGCGCTCCTCATCCAGCAGCCGGGAAAAACTGGTTTTCGCTTCTCTCAGCTTGCGGTAAAGGGTTACCCGGCTCATGCAGAGCGCCTGCGTCAGGCTATCTATGCTGTTATAAGCAGCCAGGTTCTCCCTCAGCAACTCGCGAACCCGTTTCTCGACGGAGTGTTCTTTTCCCGGGAAGCCCAGGCTCGAAATTCTCTGTTCCAATATGCCTTTGAGATGACGATTGCGCTGTGGCAGCGGCAGTGATAGCGCTTTCGCGGGAAGAACAAACGAATTTCTGTCGCTACCAAAGCGCAGCTCACAGGGTAACCGTGCCGCCAGAGCGTCCATGTGGCGTGGCTTTGGAAAAGCAAATTCAGCCCAGTAGATCGGGATTTCCTGCCCGGACAGGTATTTGGCCCAGTGGCATAGGGAAACCATCTTGTACACCACGGCACAGCGCGGGTAGCGTTTTCCAGAGACAAACCGAAAAGTCAGCTGGATACGGCTATCCGTCCGGGTGAGCTGCCAGGATTCGGATGGATTGTCCAGGTCGGTATTCGCGAGATAGGTGTCCAGCGCCTCCCCCAGGTTCTCGCAGTGCTGGAGCAGACTGATGAGCAGCCCTTGGGCTTCCGGTGAAACGATAGCCGCACCTATACGAGCGCCGATATCTATCGCGAGGGGGTTGGCATCGACCAACTGCCACAGAGTGATCATCCAGGACTCCGGATAGCGCCCCTCCATCAGCTCCGAGATATCCCGCCCTTCCTCCAATTCGACGACACGGTCCGCAAGCCTGCGATCTATAGCCTGAATCTGCGCGAAATCGACGATCGAGTGGCGTTTGAGTTCCCTGGCCAAGTAGACAACATCAATGGCACTAACACGAGGCTCCTCCTTTTGAGTTTGAGAACGAGGATGATGTTGCTGTGGCGTTTTGCAACGTTTTTCCATAAATTTGAAATAATATTCTTGTTTTGTACAGGACTTTAAGGCACTTCATCCGGAGACGGAACCCAGCGGGCTACTTCAGGGCCAAGTTTCATTGGGCACAATTGAAGTCGGCTAACAAGGATTTGGATGGGAACCTATGAACAATTACCAACCGGGTGAGATAAACTGCACCAATTGGCGGGCGAGCAACGCCGCTTAGCCAATTTTATGGCGCCCAATTCATCTGGATAGAATATAGGCTTTTTCAGAATCATGACCAAGTCGACAGAACCAATGGCAGTAATGTGCCTATTCTACGGATGTGCGAGACTGAATATGGTACTTTTTTAGCGCTTTGAAATAATTTTCCACAAACATGAAACCTAATTCCACATTTGCTTCCAAATAGCGCTTCAAGATCAAGATATTGCTGCGGAGATGGGGCCTCAGGGACCGGGCCCTGGGGAAAGCGCCTTGGTTAAACCCTTGTTTATCACTTAAAGTGAGAAAACTTAAGCCCGGCTCCGTGTTATCGCACCGGGCAAAGCCCCGCGAGTCTTGGGGGTAAAGGCTCCGCCGGGTAAGAGCTGGCCTCGAGTGTTGATCTCACTGCGGAGCCGAGGGCTGCAAACAGCATTGGCATAGCGAGCCGCACCGGGCAATAATCATTGGATTTATTATCCGAGATCATTGGTGAGAAACCATCCAGAGAGCCAACCTCAAACAATCCCCAATATTTTTATACGTGGATATGTAGAAAAGCACTATCGGACACTACGACCATACGCTCTGTATTAATCAAGAACGCTCTGTATGTCAGATAATGTCCTAATCGTGAAAATCTGCCATAAAGAATCTCAGTTAAGATTTACATTCCAACGCTTTCTCGCTTTGTAATAGGCGCTGGTATCCCGGAAGCCGAGCAGGTCGCACAATTGCGTAGCGGGCCGGTGTCGGTTGCGGGCGAACAGCCGCTGGCGTTCACTCTCCAGCAGTCGGAAAAAGCTGGTTTTTTCCTCCTTTAACTTGCGGTACAGAGTTACCCGGCTCATGCAGAGCGCCTGCGCCGACTTCTCTACACTGCGGTATGCAGACAGGTTCTGCCTCAGCAACCCGAGAACCCGTTTCTTGACAGACGGTTCTGGTTCTGGGAGATCCAGGCTTGAAATCCTCTGTTCCAGTATACTTTTAAGGTGGCTATTGTGTTGTGGCAAAAGGATGGAGGAAGCTTCCTGGGGGAAAACAAGTGCGTTTCGGTCGCTGTCAAAGAAAATCTCACAGGGGAATAATTTCTGCAGGAAATCATTATATTTTGGCTTTTGGAAACTAAATTCAACCGCGTAAATGGGAATTCTCTGCTCGCATAAATATCCCGCCAAGTGATACATGGAAATCATGCTGCGCTCCACCGCACACCGTGGATAGTCCCCAGAAACAAAGCGAAAAGTCAGTTCGACACAGTTACCCTTGTGAGTAACTTCCCAGGTTTCGGATGCATTCACCAGGCTGATATTTGCGAGGTAGGTTTCCAGGGCTTCCATCAAGTTGTCGCAATGCTTGATCAGGCTCATTACCAGCCCCCGAGCCTCCGGCGAAATGGTGGCCCCTATACGAGCGCCGACATCTGCGGCTGCGGGGTTGGCATCGGCCAGTTGCCACAGAGTAATCATCCAGGATTCAGGATAGCGCTTCTCCATCAAGTCCGAGATATCCCTCCCCTCCTCCAGATCGATAACACGATCCGCAAGCTCGCGGCTTATGGCCCGTATCTGCGCGAAGTCGACGACTGAATGACGTTTGAGCTCCCTGGCCAGATCGACAACAGCAATGGCAACAACATGGTTCTCTTCCAGGATAATGGGAGATTGGGGGAGGTACTGTTCTAGCGCGTCTAACGTGCTGAAACCATTTTCCATAAACTTGAAACCAAAATCTTCTGACACTTCCGCATTATTTCCTAACTTTGCATAATTGACATCCTTTTCCTGTATTTTCCATGATACAAGCCACCGTTTAATCCAAAACAGTTTTGCTAATGCCTCGCATTGGCGGGCGCTTCCACGACATTCTACCGGCCCAATCACAGTCATGCCATAGGTGGCACAGACAGCGGCCTTTTCGGTTGTTGCAATACAGTAGATGCAACACCGATACTGTCACATACCGGCATCGGCCATCCCTATGTTGTTTTTTGCGCCATTCAACTCCCAGAGCTTCGATGACCGCTCGCTTACTATATTAGAACCTCAGTCACGCTTTACGCCCCAACGCTTGCGCGCCTTGTAGTAGGCACTGGTATCCCGGAAACCGAGCAGATCACACAACTGTGCCGCCGTTCGGTTCCGGTGTCGGGCGAACAACCGCTGACGCTCCTTGTCCAGCAAATGGGAGAAACTTGTATTTTCCTCCTTTAATCTGCGGTAAAGGGTCGTCCGGCTCATATAGAGTGCCTGCGCGAGGCTGTCTATATTGTTATAAGCACGCAGGTTCTCTCTCAGCAGTCCGAGAACCCGTTTCTCAACGGAGTGTTCTTTTATCTGAAAATCCACGCTCGAAATTACCTGTTTAAATATGCTTTTAAGATGGTGACTACGCTTTGGCAGCCGCATGGAGAGAACTTCTTTAGGAAGTACAAATGCATTCCTGCCACAATTAAAACGTATTTCACAGGAGAATATAAACTTCAGGGAGTCAATGTATTCTGGCTCAGGAAAACTGAATTCAACCAGGCAAAGGGGGACTCTCTTTTCGAATAAGTATTCAGCCCAGTGATATAGGGCAACCATACTGCGCTCCACGGCGCAGCGCGGATAGGGCTTCCCCGAAATAAAGCGAAATTCCAGGTGAATACAATTATCCTCTTGGGAGACCTGCCATGATTCGGATGCATTGTCCATGCCGATATTCTCTAGGTAGGTATCCAGAACCTCTTCCAAATCTTCGCAATGCTGAAGCAGGTTGACCAACAGCCCTCCAACTTTCGGTGAAATAGCAGCGCCTACGCGAACGCCAATATCTGCGGCGGAGGGGCTGGCGTCGGCCATCCGCCACAGCGTGATCATCCAGGATTCAGGATATCGAACCGTCATCAAATCCGATATATCCCGTCCTTCCTCCAGGTCAACAACTTGGTCCGCAAGCCTGCAATCTATATCCTGTATCTGCGCAAAGTCGACGATTGAATGGCGTTTTAACTCCCTGGCCAAGTGGACGACTTCAAGAGCACTAACATGATCTCCCTCCATCAATATAGGAAATCTGTGGAGGCATTGTTTTGGCTCCTCACAGTCAATTCTCATAAATTTCAAACTGGACTCACGTATCTTTCTGTATAGAACTTTAAGAAAGTTTCCCGGGAGCAAAGCCTCGGAAAGCGACTCCCGCATTGAGTTTTATCAGTCTCAATTTGAGACCCCCAAGCAGTCAGGCACCAGGAAACCCATGAACAATTACTAGAAGCCATATTGGCAAGGCATATCATTCTACGGGGTCATGAGACTAAAGATGGTACTGTTATAGTGCTTTGAAATCATTTTCCATAACATTGAAATCAAATTCCCAGTTCACTTCGGTGCGGATTCTATTCCGGCGGGTTTCGCGCCTTACAATTGTTGACTTTGCTTTTCCGCTACCAGGAGATGAGATGTAGTAGCTTCACGGTTCCACCATCCGCCAATGACATCTGGGGGCGTGATCGCAGGAAGAGGAGCTCGGGGCGTTCAAGGTATGTTTTCATGGAGGACTAACAATGGGTTTTGAGCAGGAAAGTGTACTCTGCATAAGCAGGTGGAGAAGATCACCCAGCTGGCCAGGAGCAGGCAGAAGCTGATTTCGGAGATGCTGGACGGGGTGATCGGGCAGCGGAAATCGGCCTGACCATCCGCTCCAACGACAAAGCCCCGGCAGGGCAACCCTGCTGGGGCTATGTAGCTTTTCTGGTGTGGCAGCTTTCTAAGCTCGATCAATCCGCTTGGCTTCTTCTAAACCTAACAACAATATAACTTCTGGCTCGGACTCGAACTGAGACAAACGCACTCCAGGGAAAGGTCCATTAGCCCGTCGAATAAACGCCGAGAACTTAACCAGATCGCCAATCTGAGTATCAGCCCAAGACGCCTTACAGGAATCATCAACATTTAAGAAAATATTATTAGCAATCAATTTTTTTGAGTCGTCGAAAGTTATTTGCGGATCAGCCATTTCGACTGATACTCCGGGAGCATATTCATTCACCAAGTCTATGCTTTTCACAACCCCAGACCAACTAACCTCTTTCCCACCAAACAAAGAACTTAGACCATGGTCATCAGATCCTGACAAATACTGATCAACTAAAGCTCTCAAAAATTCTTGCCACGACAAATGACTCATATTAACACCCTCACCACCAAGGCCCGAATGTTCCAGCATTAATGGACTCCCGCAACATATTCGCTCTCTGCTGCACCTCAAAGGCAGCTCTTGGAGCACTCATGTTAGACAAGTTGCTATTAATCACCGATAGTTCCTGAAAAACAGCCTTATTATAACCAGGGTGCCCATAATAATGGCCAGATACATTTTTCAAATAAATCCCATTGCCAACGCCATTTATATTAAACCCTCCATGAGCAGCCTTTTTCATCAATGCGGGAAACTCTTTTATCGCCTTAAGAGGAATAATATGGTGAGCAACCATGCCGGCTTTCTTTGCAGGCCCCAAAGCAGACCTTAGAAGCATACGTTGCACATTTGGGTTAAGGGAAATCTGGCCTGCTAAGCTGGCGGGGATAGATTTGGCATTTCGAATCAAAACTAACCCGGCCGCCTTCGTGGCTATTATTTTGGCAGCGACCCCTTCACCGGGAATAGCTTCCATAAACTGCCCATAAAGCGCAGCCTCTTCCGAACTAATAGCCCCAAATTCAGCACCATCTACGGAAAAGTGTTCTCGCTGCATTCCTTCAATAGCTGGGCCTGCCAAGGTGCCAACAATTCCAGAAACAGCTTTTCCAAACCATCCTTCTGAGTTTTCACCACTCTGCCCATTACTTCCCGTGTTCCCCGGCAAGCTGTTATTAATAAATAGCGTCTGTCCAGTAGAGCTACCGTTGTACTTCTGGATAGTAACAGTACCGTCCCCATTGAATTTTGCGGTACAGCCATCTCCGTTTGGGCCACACATCTCCAGAAGCTGCGCGGCCTGATCATCGCTGGCTGTTGCCGCCTGCTCGGCGATTTTGACATCAACATACCCACTCGGATCCTTGGCCGCCAGCGGATTGTTCATCACATAGCTGTACGGATTGAACGACTGGCTGTTGCCCGGCTCTGCGATAAACGGGTCCACACTCAGGAAGCGCCCGATGTACGGATCATAGGCCCGTCCGTTCGTATGGATCAAGTTTTGCTTCTGCAGGTGCTCGTGGCCGGTGAAACCCCTTGGCGTTTGACTGAGGTTGTCGCTGGTGCCCTGGTTCATGTCCAGGGCGCTGCCAAAACTGTCGAAGGCTCTCCGTTCCACGACTGTGGCTTCACCGCCGGTGGTGGCGGCATTGATGGTGGCCGCGGTAAGCGTGTGGACTGAGCCCATGCGATCTTTGTGCAGGAAGCGCAGTTTGGTGTTGCCCTGACCGTCCTTGGTGCGCAGGCCCCAGTCGCCCAGGTAGGTGCGGGTTTCCTGTGTGCCGCTTTTGGTGACGTACTCGCTGCCGCCGCCATAGTGGGTGATGGTGACGGCGCCGTTGTTGTTCTCTACCTGTTTGTATCTGGCTCCATTGGTGTCGTAGTAGAAGCTGGTGGTGACACTGCCTTTGATGATGGTGACGGGCTTGTTGTTGAGGTCGTAGGCAATGCTGCGGCCGTCGCCGTTGGTCATATTGCCGTTGTTGTCGTAGGTGAGGTTGATTGTGGCGCCGCCGTTCTTAGTAAGTCGACGCACGGCGTTGGGGCCGGCGTTGCCACCGGCGCTTTTGCTGGCGTTGCCGTACTGGTAGCTGTAGCCGTAGTCGGATTTGCGGGCGAGGTTGCCGCCGGGACTGTAGTCGTAGTAGAGGCTCTGGTTGCTGCCGTTTTGGAGGTTGCTCCTGTCGTTTTGAGTCAGCCGGTGCAGGTCGTCGTAACTGTAACTCTCGCGGTAGTTGGCCTTGCTGTCCCACAGGCCCTGGAGATTTCCGAAGCGGTCGTAGTCCTGGCCTTGCAGGTTTTCATAGCGCAGGTATTGGGCCACCTGGTCAGATTGGGTACAGTCGCTGCCGCTGGTGGTGCAAATGGTTTTGACCTGGCCGGAGAGGTAGCGGCTGATTTGGGTTTTGAGGCCGTTGGCGTACTGTGCGGTTTCCACCTGGCTGGAGGCGTCGAGCTTTGTGATTGCGTACAGCACCTGGTTTCGGCGCACGTCGATTTGCCGGATCGCTATGCCGGTCACCGGGTCGTACTGGGTCTGGATCAGGGAGCCGTCGTCCAGCAGGCGGCCCTTGAGGCGGTTGTAGCGGCTGTCGTAGGCCTGCTTTTCCACGAAGATTTTGCCGTCGGTGTCGGTGACGGTTTCCACCACGCGGTTGAGGCTGTCGAAGCGGTGGCTTCGGGCAAAGTTGCCGCGCACTTCGCCGCCGAGGGCGCCGTAGACGGTGCCGCCCTGGTCCGGGTCGTAGAACCATTCGCTGGCCTGGCCCTGGCTGGGGGTGCGGGTGATCATCCGGCCCAGGTTGTCGTAGGTGAAGCGGACGATGTGGTTGTTGGCGTCCCGCTGCCATTTGAGTTCGCCCAAGGCGTTGTAGCGGTAGGTCCAGTTGCCGCGGTTGGGGTCGCTGACGGTCTGCTTGTGGCCGAAGTCGTTGTAGCGGGCGGTGATGTCCTGGCCTTCCACGTCGCGGGTGCGCAGTAGGTTGCCCTGGCCGTCGTAACGGAACTGGGTCTTGAGGCCCTGGGCGTCGGTGTTTTGCAGGCGCCAGCCGTTGGAGGCGTTCACAAAGCCCATGGTCAGGGTTTTGTCGCCGGTGACGGTCATGTTGGTGGAGAGGCCCTGGTAGTCGTAGGTGATCTGGTAATTGATCGGGGCCCGGTCCACCGTTTTAGTCTGGGGGCGCCCCAGCAGGTCGAAGTTGCTGTAGCTGGCTCCCAGTTTGGTACTGGAGTCATCGTCGCGGAATTCTGTTTCCTCCGTGAGATAGCCGAGCGCATTGTAGGTCTTGGTGGCTATCTGCCACGCGTAGGTCGGGGAGGTGCCGGCGTTCACCAGCGCTTTCACTCTGGACTGGATCACACGGCCCAGCACATCCCGATATTCAATGGCCTCGGGCATACCGGCGGAAGTTTTCCGGGTACGGGAAACGGCACGGGCCGGACACCAGACATTGGCGGAACTACACCACTGGTACTGGACATACCGGCTGGGCTCGTAGTTGGCGCCGGCGGCAGTTTGTGAATGGACGGCCACCGGCTGACCAAAGGCGTTGTACTTGGTGACGGCTTGCAAGCCGTTGGCGTCGATGCTGAGTTTGACCTGGCCGGTGGCGGGGTCGATCACCTGCTGGCTGGCGGCCACCGAGGCGCCCCACTGGCTGTTGTAGGTGGTTTCGGGGAAATAGCCGTCCTCGGTGTAATCGGTCTCGATCCAGCGAGTACCGTTGATATCCGTCTGGCCCGGCGTGGTGTTGCGACTGGTACTGGTGACCCGGGTGCGGTTGCCGTAGCTGTCGTAGGTGAAGCTCTCTTTCAAGGTCAGGCTGGCGCTGCTGCTGCAGATTGTGGAAGTCAGGCTGGCGCCGTAGCCGGGCATGCAGGATTCAGCGGAGTCGAGCTGGTAATCGTTGGAGGCGCTGTAGGTGAACTGCTTGGCCCGGGCGCGTTGGGTTTGCGCCGTGCTGATACCGAGTCCGTTGTTGTAGTTGACTTGGCCCTGCTCCAGCTGGGCCAGGCGCTTGGCCACGCGCCAGCTGGTGGTGTTAGCCGCGGCATATTTGGTACTGGCTTGCTTGGTCAGTGTGAGCCAGCCACTGTCGGCCACCGTGGTGGTGGTTTGGGTCCGGTTGCCGTAGCCGTCGTAGATGCTGTTCGTGGTATTGGTGGTTACCAGCGTGGCACCGTCCAACCGGTAGCGGCGGCTGACCGCAGTTTTGATATAGGGGAATTTTAGGTAATCCCTTTGCTGGGTACTGCTCAGGGGGCCGGCGGAGAGGAGTCTCTCGCTGACTGCGCCGCTGGACTTGTGGCGGAGTTTTACCGCCAGGGTGTTATCGGTTTTGCTGAGCAGCTTGTTGCCGGCAACCTGGCGGACTTCGGTATGCAGCAGTTGACCGGTAAAGGGATAGTCCTGGGCGAACTCACTGCGGGTCTTGATGCCTTTCAGGCTGTCAGTGACTTCGATAGCTTTGAAGCCCTGGAAGCCGCGGCCGGCCTTGTGGAAGCGGGCGCTCTCGTACTTGTAGCTGTAGTTGCGGGTGCCGCCGATGCCGTCGTCGGTGGCATAGGCGGATACCACCTCCAGGCCGTTGTTGAAATTGATATAGGGCGCCTGCTGGGTGCCGTAGCTGACGCTGTATATCGAGCTGTCGCTGATGTTCTTGTATTGGAAATGGTGAGTTACCACGCCGTCGCTGATGGACTCGACCAGATCGGATTGGCCCACTTGGCTGAAGTAGACGTGCACGCCCTTCCTCGGCGCCCCGCCGGTTGTGAAATTGGGGCGGATATTGGTCAGGATATCGCGTTTTCCATCGCCGTTGATATCCAGCACCTTCAATTCGGACAGGGCGCCGTAAATGACCGGGCCGCTGGTTTTCTTTTTGTAGGTGGGCAGGCCATCGTTGCCGATGCGCGCTATCCAGACGTACCAGCGCCAGATGTCGCCGGTGAGTTTTTCCCGCTCATCACACCGCTGATAGAACATACAATACTGAGGAGAGCTACTGTCCGTCGCCGCGTTGTAGGCAATGTGACTGGGAATCAGTAGATCTTCCAGACCATCGTTATCCAGGTCGATGCTCTTAACATGCTCGTAAGGGCGGATATGGAACTCGATGGGATCACCAAATACGTCCTCCAGAATCGGATGCTCATGCATCGTTGCCGCGGGAATCATGCCATCATGATTAATAAATGCTTTGTTTCCGTTCCCGTTATTGAGTTCTAAGTTGAAGTAAGCGATTTCATCTAGCAGACCATCGCTGTTCAGGTCAATTAAATTTTTGACAGAACCTCTTTCGATTTCTCCGTCGCCGTCATAGTCGGAAAACTGATAATTCTTCTTTGATCCTGCGGTCTCAGTATGGTCTTTACGGAAGCCAAACGCACAGCTGTCACCCTTAGTCCCACTACCGCAGCTTGGATCGCGCAAATAATAGGTCATAAGTGGCAGCTGACCGGAACGACTGTGTATGGAGATGAAGTCGTCCCGGCCATCCCCGTTCAGGTCGGCTACCGAGCTATTGCACGCGTATGGATCGACGTCTCCACCGTGAGTGAGTTCGCTATCTGTGCAGCTGACATCGATATTGGTGTTGATAATATCAAAGATCGACCCGTTCCAGTTGGCGAAGCTCATATAGGTTGTTGCTTTTCCCTGATTGGTGACAACTCTGTATCCCATAATTTCGGCCCGCCCGTCTCCGGTGAAATCCGGAGTCAGTCCACTCAGGTAGCCACGCTGGAAATAGTAGGCGTCAACAAGGGCCAGATTGGTCACATCAACCCATGAACCCAAGGATGAAAGGAATATCTTGGCTTTCGCACTGCTACCTGGGTCGCCATTGACAGCAAAGTGATCGATGAAACCATCCCCGTCGTAATCCGCATGTGCCAAAAACTTGTGGGTACCACTTGGCAGCACCATCCAGGGACTGCCGCTGATACCACTCAAGACACCAGATATGGGATTCCACTGAATATCTGTCACCTTCGCCTCTTCATTGCTGCGAGTCAGTGCAATGTGCTGTAGAAAGCTTTTACGGGCAGGCAAGTTGAGGTTGGTGAATTCCGCAGGTTCCGAAATAGCCCCATAAGACAGGTCGTAAGCGGCAACTTTGACGGTACCGATATAGGTTTCAATGGAAGACAGCCGCTGGGTATGCTTGACCAGGTCGCCAGATTTGTAACCCGCTCTCAGGTCCGGGCGTGTCTCGTAATTCAATTTGACACGGCGATCTCCCTCGGTGATGTTCTGACCTGTGTAGTAGATGCTTTCCAGATATTTGGCGCCGCTACTGTTGAAGTAGTTATAGGTGATGTTGTTTCCGTAAACGTCCAGCAGCCGGGTGACATTCCAACCGCGGACGACATTGGCGCTGGACAATTCCCGACTGTTGGTATCTTCGCCGAAGTAGGAAGTACGACCATCCGAATAGTAAACCGTAAACTTGCTGGTACTCGACTGGAGACCTCCTGACTGCATAACTTTGGTGGACAGGTCCCGCTCCGGGTAATAGACAGCACCTGCCTGACCGTAGGTACCTGAGGCCAGCATCAGGCGATCGCCATTGAGGCACAGTTTGTCCACAGAAGTGTAAATCGCGTTTTTGGCACTTTCCCTGTCGATATCCCAGATACCTGCACAACGGTGAATGCTGTCTCCCGTGGCCAGGGACCAGCCCTGGCCGGCGATGCCGTTACCGCCACGGCTCGAGTAATTCAGGGATACGGACGGCTGCATGCCATTACGCCCCGGAGGCAGTTGAATAGGAATGGAATAACTGGCGATTCCTCCCTGGACCGCGGCCTTGCCATCGATTACCGCCACAGCATCTGAGCTGGGAATACCGCCGTTGTTGAACGACGGATCGTCGGGGATATCTGCCAGTGTTTTGGTTTTATCCCCTGTGGTTTCGTTGCCCTCGGCAACGAGATTGACGCTCACCTCATGGGGACTGCCAAACTCGGAACAAACCAGATCGTTACAGGCTTTAGCCCGGTACTCAAACTGTTTATCCATCGACTCTGTAACCAGCAGGCTGTTCCCGGTTACTTCCGGATCCAATACGTTCCAGCTGCCCCCGTTGACCCTCCGCTCAACAACGGAATAGGTTGCCTCGCTATCCGATGGCCATCTGATAGTGAATTCGCTATTGCCGGTCAGTTTACTGCGATAGCCTGTTGCTGGACCATTCACGGCAGGAGCCGAAGGTTTCTTCCTGACTTTGATCGTGGACGATGAGTTGCTGTAGCCGGAGCACGCCCACGAATACTGGTTACAGGCCCGTAGCCGATATTGATAATCGCCGGACACCTGATTGACAATCCCGTAGGAGATCGCATCATGTCCAGAGACCGCCTGACTCCAACTGCCGCCAACTTTGCGCCGCTGAACGTCGTAATATGGCGCGGTTCCTGGGGATTTTGCCCAGCTCACCGAGTAAGATCCACCGATATTCGTTGCCGGCACACTGGGAGCGGCGGGAACAGACGGCGAAATCCGTACCGTCACATTGCCCGATGTACGATAGCCGGAATAGGCCGTATATGAGCTTTCCGTGTTATAGGCACGGACTCGGAAGGTATAACTTCCATCGACCAAACTGCTGACACTTTTTGACCTCCCCGCTCCGGTATAGATTTCCTGCCAGCTACCGCCATTGAACTGCTGATACAACTCGTAGCTATCAACGCTACCACTGGCAGATCCCCACGAAACCGTAAAGGAACCTGCATTGCTGGTAGAGGGAACAGTGATGGCGCCTGGCGTGCCGGGACTGCTGGCCACAATCGTAACGTTACCAGCGGTGCGATACCCTGAGTACGCTGTATAGCCATTCTCGCTGTTATAGGCCCTGACGCGAAAGCTGTAGGTACCGTCAGCCAGTCCACTCACAGCTTTCGACGTACCAGTGCCGGTATAGATGTTTACCCAGCTCCCGTCATTCTTCTGCTGAAACAGCTGGTAGTTATCCACGGTACCGGAAGAGGCACCCCAAGAAACAGTAAACGCGCCATTATTGTCGGTATTGGGTGTAGTTATCACGCCGGGCGTCCCGGGTTTATTCGCCACGATAACCGAACTACTGGTGCGATAACCAGAATAAGAGGTATAGGTGCTTTCGGTATTGTAGGCCCTGACCCGAAACTTGTAAGTGCCATCAGCCAGCTCACTAACACTTTTGGATCGTGTAGTACCGGTATAGATATTATCCCAGCTGCCGCCGTTCTTTTGCTGGTAGAGTTGGTATTTGTCTACAGTGCCGCTAGAAGCGCCCCAAGACACGGTAAAGGCACCATTATCATCCGAGGAGGGAACGAGAATACTTGATGGAACACCGGGCTTATTGGCAACAATCACCTTGTCTGATGTTCTGTAATTGCTGCAGTCGTTTGATCGACAAGCTCTTACACGATATTTATAGGAGCCATCACCTCGATCACTGACTGTATACTGAAATTCTAAATATAAAGTAGCAATCAAATTCCATGAACCACCATTTTTCGATTCTTGGACCTCAAATTTGTTGGCGACTGTCGGAGGCTCACCCCAGCTAATAGCATAGCTTCCATTATCGTCTACACTTGGTACGGATATGCTGGATGGTGGAGTAACATAATCATAGTCGCCCCCATCAACTGCATAAGTGGAATTCCCCAATACCAACAAAATAGCTAAAATAAAACGGCGCATTTTCCCTGCCTAAATTTCCTTTTACGGGGTAACTACTCATCCCCTATAGGCGCCTGCAAGCAGGTTCCTACATTTGGTTTCCCGGAATCAATGTGGACTCCCTGCGTAAGCAGTTACCCACGACGGTTATTTTCTCCTTTGTCGGACCGGCGCAGCTGAGTGCTCTCTACCCGACTTCCAGTTCGTAGAATCCTAACAGCGGCGGCTGGTGCGGTCTGTATGACCAAGGTATGAATGGATCGGGTAGACGGCAGCGTTACCGCTGCCGCCCCACACAGATCCGGACAGGCGCGATTAACGCATCCGGCTCCTTAACTCATCACGTTTGCAGGGATATGGTGATAAAGCCTGGCCGGTGGCAGTGAGTAGCGCCTAAATAGCCTGACTGCTCCCTTCCCGTCCAGACATTAAAATACTTCCATGTCATTCAACATTCCCTGCACCTGAGCTTTGCTCGGTGCACAATGGCTCCAAGTTTAATTTAGTATGAAGGTAACTACTCGCTCCCCCTTTGGGGGAAAAGGTTAGGGCGAGAGGGAATTGGTCGAAATCCCCTCTCCCAGCCACTCTCCCGCAAGCGAGGGAGGGGAGAGTAGTTACTTTTACGGAAAATTTCTCTACGTGATCTCTGAAAAACTACAACGCGCGCCTTGCGCGCCCGACGGTTCCGAACTAAATTAACAATTGGAAAATTTTTCAGGTAAATCTTTTTAAATACTTTATCGGTAGCGGCATATTGCAGTAATGCCATAGTCTCTCCACTACGGATATAATCTGCGGCTGACACTTGTGCCGGCCTCCATGTCAGTGCAGGTCAAAAAAACCCCAGATGACCTCCGCGGATTCAATATCGTGATTCTGCTTAACGCCATAATCCCCTATCCAATGCGGATACTGCTCGGCAATGCCGGGTTCGCTGTGTTCCCCTCCCACCACTTTGTACAGCCTTACCGCGGTGTCATTGTCACCATTGCCATAGAGGTAGCTGGTAACCGTTGAGCTATCTACAGTATTGACGTCGGGAAGGTTTTCCGTTATCGGCGCAGTGTCTGTGCTGTTGAAATTAACCCAGTAGCTGATGGCGTCTTCTACAGGCCTCACATATCCGCCGATCTCCGTTTGTATTTCCCCGCCTCCATAGGGAACGAAACTGTCGTCCGTCCCGTTTATCATCAGTATGCCTGTGGAATTCACATTCGAGTGGGTACATTCGCTGGCGGCCGAGGTGGTCATGCCACCGCTGATGGAAGCGACCGCTGAAAAATAACTGGATTCCTCCGCCAGCCGCAGCGCCATGGCTCCGCCATTTGAGTGTCCGGCCGCAAAAATCCTTTTCGGTTCGATATCGTAAGCCACACCCATGTCATCGATAACCTGCTCTATAAAATCCACATCATCGTGGGTGTCTCCGGCCATATCACGACAGTCATTCCAATAGGCGCCACCATTCTCCCCATCCAGGCCTTGCGGCGCGACGATATAGAATTTGTGACTGTCTGCCTCCGCTGCAAATCGACACAGGGGGCGGATACCTGAACAACTGCTGATAAATGATGATGAACCACCATTTCCGTGCAGGACTACCACCAGAGGTCTGGGACCATTCAGGCTATCCGGCACGTAGTAGTCATAAGATCTTTCCTGGGAATCGTGAATAATGGTTTGATTTAGGTACCAGGTTCCAGCTTCCGCTCTCGCATACATGAGGGGAACAATTGCACATGCTGCAGTCGCTTTGATAACGCCACTTGACTTTATAAATGCCATCGCTATTTCCACTATTGTGTTTTTTATAAATGGGCGACTTCGGTATACACTTTGCGTGAATACTGATTACGGCAGCCCAACCTGGGCACTCTCAAATTTCCTGGCACCGGAAAAATTATTTACCGGCTCTGAAGTTCTTTGTTGTTCCAGCAAGAAAACTCCGTCATACTGATTGCTGTTGCCGCGAGTACCGACAATGTCCGAATCTCCATCGCCGTCCACATCAAGGATGACAAACTCGTCAAACATACCGCGAACTCGCCTTGACACTTCTATGCGTTTCCAGATTTCTTCCGGGACTCGGGATTTTCTGAACCACGCCAGGCGACCCAAAGGTTGTTCAATGGCACCGCTTTCAATATCCCTGTCTCGCGGGACTTTGCTGTAGCCACCGATAAAAATATCCTCAACGCCATCACTATCCACATCTACAGGTTCGATTGCCGCCACATGGTCCGGCCATATGTCGCCGATCTTGTGCAGGACCCAGGGGCCCGAAGGGCTTTCCGGTTGTTCGATCCAACCGAAAGTGCTTAGTGTGAACTGGGTGATGATGTCGAGGCGACCGTCGGCATTGATGTCCCTGAATGCCAGGGTTTGCCCGGTCAGGAAAGGAAACCCGTTGGAAATCACTTGCCACCAGCCGTCTATATCCATTTCGCGCGCGGCAAATGATGATCCCAGGTTTTCGTACCAGACCAGCCCGAGTTGCCCCCTGCCACCAGCTACTATGTCCAGGTCTCCGTCTCCGTCCAGGTCTACGGGTTCGGCATTGATTGGCACTCTCAGCTTACCCAGCTCCCGCAGCGGCCAATTGCCAGACTCCTGCTCCATCAGAGGCGAATAGATGGAAACAGGCCTGGGTTCGGCACTGTAGAGCCCAATGATGTCGAAGAGTCCGGGGCGATTTTTTTTGCCCAGGCCCGCCTGAGCCTCACCTTTGTTAGCTGCAATAGCTTCCAGGCGCCCGTTCTTGTCCAGGTCTGCCAGGGCCACGCGGATATAGGAACCCCTGTCCAGAGTGTTGCGGGGACGATACCGCTTCCAGGCTTTGGCATCGCGCGCTTCCCGCCCAGGATTGATAAAGCAGACCAGTCCACCACTCTCGACGGCGACCACAATGTCCGGATCCCCGTCGTTATCGATATCCCCAACCGCCGCATCCTCCACCTCCCGGACAATCGAACCCTCGGCCAGGGTGATGGAAATCCACCGATCGGGCGATTTTTCCCCAAAAGCGAGGCGAACATGGTGACTGTCTTCATGCACACTGACGATATCGGTTACGCCATCCCCGTCGAAGTCCGCCGCTGCCAACCCATCCCCACCGCGCAGAGGGATTCCGGACAGTGCCTCATCGTCGATAATATGTTCTTTCCAACTGATAAATTGTCCATCGGCACTTTTTGCCTCAGCAAGCCACTCTGCCACCGGGGTGCGCCTGGAACTGGTGCCCGGGGATGTCCACAGAAAAACAGCGATTAATACAATCGCCGTGAATAAAACTAGTAACGCGAGTTTTGGTATCGGACCAGACATGGATATTCCCGGTATGGTGTCTATCGGCAAAGGCCCGTGGGATACCGGCTGGCCGAAGACCTGGCCAACCGGGCTCTTTCCAGAGATACAAATGGAAAAGGGTTAAGCGGGATTTACCAGTAGTAATTCGCTTTGATACCAGCGGTACGAGGCTGGCCGACCACACAGCGAATGGCAGTAGACCCCTCTCCCTGTACCCCCAATAACGCCCCCGCCGGCTGGTCGTACATAGTGGTGCAGTATTCTTCGTCATTGACATTTTCGATGAAGGCGCTGAGCTGCCAGGTACCGTCTGCCCCACCGATGCCGCTGCGGACATTCCAGGTATCGTAAGCATCCTGAATGGTCTGTGGATTGGCGTTGGTGGTAGCCCCGAGGTTGGCTTCGCCGATCATGCTGAACTCATTTCGGAAAAACCATTCAAGGCTGGTATTGTTCAACAGCTCTCGCCACTCTGCGGCGAGAAAGGCGTTGTACTCCGGAGCATAGTGATTGGGATGCCCCTTCAGGTCCTGGGATCCTGGAAGCCCCGGGAGATTGGAGGCGAAGTTGAACTCGGTAAATTCCGAGTCCAAATAGGCGAGATTCGCGCTCAAGGTCAACTCGCCAATGGGCCGGAACTGCACGTCCAGCTCGGCACCCTGCTGCCTCAGCTCGGCAGCGTTGGTCACCAGGAAGGTGAAACCGTCAAAGGAGCGATCCTGGAAATTTTCTATTTCCATGCGAAACAGACTAAAGTTGGCCTGCATGGAGCCTTCCAGAAATGTCGCTTTGGTACCGACTTCGTAGTTGATCACATCTTCCGAATCATAGGTACGCTGCTCTCCGGTTAAGCCACCACGTGTTGCCTGCCCATTGAAGCCACCGGCCTTGTATCCTGTTGAAACCGTGGCAAAGGCCATCACATTTTCATTGATGAAGTATTTCAGGTTAGCAAACCAATCCGGCTTTTCATCGGAAAACTCCAACTGACGGTCTTCGACGCCGGAAAATAGACCGCCCGCAGGGTTGTTCACCACTGAAAGGAAAGTTGCTGTTTTTTCATCTTCCGTATAGCGCGCACCGCCGGTTGCATGCAGATTTTCGCTCAAGTGCCATGTCAGCTGACCAAATACCGCATAGCTGGAGGACTCCTGCTCGAAATTGCTGACAAACGCATCCGTCAGCGGGGACCCCGCGCAGGCAGCACCCAATGGCGGTATGACTCCGCCCAGCCAGGAGCACATTTGATCGCTATAATCCATGGACTGATGGATCGAATAGTCTTCCCGGGAATAGAAAAGACCCGCGACATAGTCCAGTTTACCGCCGAAAACCCCTGACTCGGGCGAAAGGAACACGATTTCCTGGGTGAACTGTGCACTTGTATAACCGGTACTGCGCTGGGCTAGCGGCAGGGTTAACCTCACCACATCATCTTCAAAGGTGTTGTTGTCCCAGTCCCGGTAGGAACTGATCAGCCGCAGCAGGTGGCCAGCGCCAATTTCACCTTCGAGTTGGGTGGACGCCCCCAACTGCTCATCCTCAACGTCGTCGTTGTGGATCTGATACAACTCTCCATCCCGGCCATTCCCCAAATCCGGCAGGGGAGCATCGAGCAGACGCACGGCCAGTGCCTGCCGCGTTTCGGGAGTCAGCGTTTCCGGGAGAATCTCAATGGGCGTGCCGCCGGCGTTGAGTTCCTGGTAGTCCACACGCAAAACCCCTTCCCAGGTGTCTCCCAAGGGAAAAAAGAACGTACCCCTCACAGCGGATTCTTCGCGGCGACCGACGTCTTCGTCCTGGCCGGGCATGTGGTTTTCGCCAAAGCCATCTGTTCTTTTGTGTGTCAGGCTAAAGCGGCTCAGTATCTGGTCGCCCAAGGGTGCGTTGAGTACCGCGGTGGCATCGTAGGAACCGAAATGACCAAAGCCCGTGGAGATTTTGCCCTCAAGGGTATCGGTGGTCCGGTTGGTGGTGATATTGATGGCTCCAACCGACGCATTGCGACCAAAGAGCGTCCCCTGGGGTCCGCGCAACACCTCGACAGAGGCGATATCTTGCAGTGAGCCCAACAGGGCGCCCGGCCTGGGAATGTAAACCCCGTCCACATAAACGGCGACACTGGGCTCCAACGCATTGCTCCCTACGGTACCCACGCCGCGAATTGCAATCCGCTGGTTTACCGCTTGGCTGGATTTGGAAATATAGAGATTGGGCGTGAACTGTCCCAGGTCCTCCACTGTCTCAATTCCGGACGACTCGATAAAGTCTCCGCTGAAAGCGCTGACGGAAATTGGTATATCCTGGACATTTTCCGGCCGTTTGGTAGCCGTCACCACAATCTCTTCGAGAGTGTCGGCCTGGACGGTGGCCGCTGCGGAAACGCCTAAGGCCAAGAGGGTCAACACTCCTGGATACCTGTTACTTTCATTTCTTTTCATTGTCATCTTCTGATCCCTCGGCCTTCTTGTACTTGAAATCAGACCCCTTGACACCCTGAGGCCTCCTGCGATCGGCACTCATATTAAAAACTTGTATCCGTAATTGAAATCGCATAATACTGGCATCAACGTGCATTTTGTTCATAGATAGAAGGAGCGGCCCCGACCATGATTACTCTCAAGCAGCTCAATCACTTACAGGCCATTTGCCACCATAGGACGATCTTTAATGCCGCCGAGGAGCTGCATTTATCTCAATCCGCACTGAGCCGAAGTATTCTCACCCTTGAGGAAAGCCTGGGAGTCCAACTATTGGATCGGGCAAAGACCGGGGTAACTCCCACCGCATTTTGTGAGCAGATCATGGCACAATGCCAACAGGCGTTGTTGGCGGTTTCTGACATTGAGTGGGAAGCGGAGATCTATCGCAACATCCAGGGAGGCCGTCTGCGCATCGCCATCGGGCGCGCCATCAAGCAGATGTTGCTGCGCGAAGCATTGCCAGAGTTTCTGGCGAAATTTCCCAAACTTTCCGTCAATATCAGTGACGGAACACCGGAGGACCTGGTTTATCAATTGAAGAATCGTAAGGTGGATATGCTGTTGGCCGGTATGGCGAGTTACCGTAATTTTGATGGTATCGTTTACGAGCATATCAAGGACATGCCGCTCTCCATTTTTGTCAGACGCGGCCACCCACTGTCCAAACAAAGTGCTGTTGCACCGGCAGATTTATGGGAATATCCCTCCGCCGCTGCGCAGACCCTGTACCGGGGAGCAGGTCTGCACCCGATCCAGAAATCGCTTCCAGGATTTTCCGGCATTACTTCATTGGTCTGCAGCGATTACCAAGTTTTGAAGGAGGTCGTGCTAAAAACCGATACCTGGCTGATAGCACCGAGTGGAATGTTGCAGGAGGAAATATCTTCCGGTCAGATTTTCTCCCTCCATCTTAAGACGGAAAAAATGGTCATTGAACTCAGCGTTATTGAATTGGCGGGGCGGTCCAGAAGCCCGGCGGCGGAGCATTTTATTCGACTTTGCAAAAGTAAATTCATTTAGGAAGTTCTTAAAGATCCTTTCATTTCATTAACTTGCAATTCCACTCCGAGAATATTGAAAATGGACCTCATCATCCGGCAACCGGAGAGGTGGTCCTGAATACCGATGACACCAGATTTACAGGCGATTGCGGGTACAGCGAAGTATTGCTTAATCTGGAAGGCGGCCTGAACCTGAACTACAACGGTTGGAATGTGGCCGGTAGCGCAGAGAGCAGCAGCAAAGTTTGTCAGGCCAAGATGGACATTACGGTACCCGTTGGTTGGAAAGTTAAGTAACCCCTGAATAAATTCATTGCCCCGCCCTGCGGGGCCATCAGCACTGTTTTTCAAATCAGCATCAGTAGCTTTTGTGCTTTTCAGGTTCCGATCCTCCGGAAGATCCTACGTTGATCCGAACAGCGTCCGACATCCTGCCAGAATTTTTTTGATTCCCGCCGGACTGGATAAAAACGAGGATCACCATTCCCCCGCCTTGCAACCATTTTCTATAAACTTGAAATCAAATTCCGAGCCTATTCTCTCATGGAACCTTAAGATGTCTTCCTCGGAGCTGGAACTTCCGTGCAAGTTGAAAAACTGGACTTGATCACCCCGATCTAACTGATAAATCACATACGGGATATCTCAATGAAAACCAGAAATACATTTATAACGTCAGTCTTGCTATTGGCCTGCGCCCCTGCCATGGCGGCGCCACTTTATCATCCGGCTACCGGAGGAGTCGTTCTGGATACCGATGATACTGCATTTTCACGTGACTGCGGAAACACCGAAGTGTTGCTTAACCAGGATGGCGGCCTGGACCTGAACTACAACGGTTTAAATGTAGTCGGTAGCACAGATAGCTACAGCAAGGTCTGCCAGGCCAAGATGGACATTACCGTACCCGCCGGCTGGAAAGTTGAAGTGCAGGTTGAGTCGGCGGTTACCGGAACCTATGTCGGTCCAGCTTTGGCAATTTTCCAGCATAGCAAATCGGGCACCAGCAGCAAGGCGATTTTCAAGCGTTTCTCCGAAGGCGCCGATAGCTACACGATTGACTACCCACGGCAGGAAGTCACCACCTCCTCCTGTGGCAGAAATATCGGCATCAAAACGGTAACAACTATTGTTGCGCGGAGTGACGAATCTTTTATTGATATAGGTAGCGGTTGGAAATATTACCTGAACTGGACCGAGTGCTAAACCCTCCCTAAACGAGCTTACAGCTCCGCACCGGGCTTAGGCTTGCCGGCAGTTCGCGGGGCCGGTTGGACTACCTCTTTCCGGGACACATTCCCTGTGTGCTCTCCACAGCCCTCAAGCATGGCCGTGAGAGGTCCCGGAAGGAGGTAGTCCAACCGGTCCCGCACGGTGGTCATATTTTTTGACTTTACGCAGACTCAATGGACACGGGCGACTGAGAGCGGCATAGCGTTAACAACCTGAGTCCATTTTCCCTACATCTGAAACCAAATTCCACGCATGTTTCCCTGCTCGGCTTTAGTATGGCCAGCGGAAACAAGAGCGCATCTGGCGTATGTATGAAACCGGTCGGGGAACAAGCAGTATAGTGGAATTACCTGAATTTTCCTTTCCCTATCTTCCGTATCGCCTGCAGATAAAGCAATGAAACATCCCTCGTCTCAACTCATACGCATACAAGTTGAACAGGGGGAAGAGACGTAGATATGAACAGCCTATTTAAAATAACCTCGAGTTTGAGTTTTGCATTGATGCTTTCCGCCTGCGGGGGCGGCGGCGGCAATGATGACCCGGATGGCGGTAATCCACCGGGCCGGACCGACACGGAGGCACCCAGCCTGTCGATTACCTCGCCCACGTCCGCGGCCCGCCATGAAAGCGATTCCGCCTCCATCACCCTTGGTGGAGAGGCCAGCGACAACGAGGGTGTGGTTGAAATTACCTGGCAGTGCACCGGCGGGTGCAGCGGCTCGGGGAACGCCAGCGGCACTGCAAACTGGAGCACCGGCAGTATCGATCTGGCCGGGGGCGACAACACCATTGTCGTGACCGCCAGGGACGCCGCCGGTAACACCGGTAGCGATGGCATCGTGGTGTCCTATGTCGCTAACCAACCCGTATCGTCAATCACCGACACAGACGCCACCCCGAACAGCGTCGACGAGACGGCGCCGCCAGGCACGGTCGTCGGCATTACGGCCCGTGCCACGGACGGGGACGAGGGGGATGAGGTTTCCTACCAGCTGACCGCCGACAGCAGCGGCCTGTTCCGTATCAATCGGCAAACGGGCGTGGTTTTACTGGCGAAAACCGGACTGGACTACGAAACCACCCCGTCCCACACCATTACCGTGGTTGCCCATTCTTCCGACGACACCAGTTCCAGCGCGAACTTCACCATTGACGTCATCGACATTACCACGCCAGTGCTGTCCATCGCCTTTCCTCCCGAAGGGGCGCTGTTCAACGGCGATGCCATCACGGTGAAAGGGACCTTTGCGGAAACCCATAGTATCGAAGTCTCCAACGGCGCCGGCGACGTTATCGCCGCGCAGCTCGATGACGCAACCGGCACATGGACGGCCCGGCTGCCCCTCGGAGAGGCGGCCGGCAATAGGGTAACGTTTTCGGTCTCCGCGAAAGGCGACGAAGACGAAGCAGTGACCGCCACCCGCACCTTGAGGACCGACACCCTGATCGGCGATATGGGCGTGGTCGTGTTCGACGAGGCCAGAAACCAGCTGATTGTTGCCGACAACCAGTACACGCGGCTTGTTCGGGTCAATACAAAAGACTGGAGTCAATCGGTCCTTTCCGGCAAAGGTGTTGGAGACGGCGAGGATTTCGGCTCCATTGCCGGAATGGTGATGGACCCCGCCAGAGAGCGGGTCCTCCTAACGGATAGCGGCCGGGATGCCGTGGTAGCCGTTGATGTCATCAACGGCAACCGGAAGGTGATATCCGGTGGCAGTGTCGGCACTGGCACCGGGCTGGATGATCCCGCGGGCCTGGTGATGCGGGGCGAGAATATCCTGCTGGTGGACAAGGCTGCCGGCGCCGTGATCGAAATAGACGCAACCAACGGCAACCGCACAGTCCTGTCCCGCCTCGTCGACATCGGCGACGGTGACGCGCTCACAAGCCCGACCGCCATCGCGCTGGCAAACCCCGACGACCTTTCCACGGCTCACGTGACCACCCCCTCAGGCGACCGACTGTTCGCCATCGACCTGGAGACCGGCGACAGGACCGTTTACGAGAATACCAGCACGTCGGGCGCCAACCGTTTTGGCAACGCCACGCAAGTAGCCGTAGTCAATGGACGTATTCTCGCGATCGGTCAGGCCGGCAACTCGGTGATCAGCGTGAATCCCCTCGACGGCACCCGCTCGACCTATTCCATTTCTTTCGACGGCAATGGTCCGGACTTCCAGCAGCTGCGCGGCATTGCATTCGGGCTCGGCAATAGCGGCGATCCACGGCTGGTCGCAACCGACGCAGGCGTGGACAAAATCTTTAGCTTATACGGCCAGGGGGCGCGCCGGCTTATGCCGGTTAACGCCGTTGGCGAGGGTGAATTGATGCGGGACGGAAATGGACAAATCGAGTTCGATCCCGTGGCGGCACGGCTGTACTACCGGGGCCAGCTCAGTGCGGCGGTCTATGCGAACCTGGGAATTAAAATCCATGTGGAGAACGGAAATCGTCAATGGCTCTACCCGGAAGATCCGACCTCTCCCCTCTTCGCTTCAGCGACGGATTTTGCGGTCGACGAAACCAGCGGTCGTGTGTTCTTTACCGACGGCATCAGTGTGCGCGAGCTGGCATACGAACTCCCTTACCGCTCCTCAAGCGAATCCTGGACAGCCGTCGGCAAAGGCATCGCCTTCCAGTCCGCGAAGTGGATTTTCCACGACTCGGACGCCGGGGAGTCCTACATCTCGGACACCGACTCGAACGCGCTGATCAAGGTGGACATGGCCACGGGAGACCGGTCCGTCGTATCCGACGAAGAGACAGATTCACCGTTCAGCCTGAGCGAGTTGCACGGCGATCTGGTGGTGGACGTAGCCGGAGGGCGCGCGCTGGCCATTGCGTCGGACAACCGGCTGTTCGCCACGGACCTGGAAACCCGCGTGCGCAGCAGCTTCGCGTCCGAGGGTGAACCTCTGGATATTTTCTTCAGCGATATCGCACTGGATCGGGGCCGCGGCAGAGTTCTCGTGACGGTTCCCTTCACAGGAAGCCTCGCCGCTATCGACCTGGACACCCAAAATCGCACGATCCTCTCCTCCGCGGGCACCGGCAGCGGGCCGGCTTTTGAACACCCCTACCGCCTGAGCCTGGACGAAAAAAACCAGATCGCCTACGTCTTGGACCGGGATCTCGCGGCCGTATTCGCAGTCGACCTGCAGACCGGCGACCGCGTCGTCATGTCCAAGTAGTACCAGGCCCTGCAATCCGCGCGAAACCGTCGACCCGATGGCTGCCGCGCGGTTGCCTCAAGGAGACGGCTTAAGACCTGCACGCCGTTCGCCGGGCCGGTTGGGCTACCTCTTTCCGGAACTCATTCCCTGTGTGCTCTTCACAGCTCCATGCATGGCTGTGAGAGGTCCCGGAAGGAGGTAGCCCAACCGGTCCCGCACGGTAGTCATATTTTTTTGACTTTATGCATAAAGCAATGAAACAACCCCGTCTCAACACATACGCATACAAGTTGAACAAAGGAAAGGGACTTAAATATGAACAGCCTATTTAAAATAACTTCGAGTTTGAGTTTTGCATTGATGCTTTCTGCCTGTGGGGGAGGGGGCGGCGGCGGCAATGATGACCCGGATGGCGGTAATCCACCGGACCCGACCGACACGGAAGCACCCAGCCTGTCGATTACCTCGCCCACATCCGCGGCGAGTCATGACAGCGATTCCGCCTCCATCACCCTTGGTGGAGAGGCCAGCGACAACCAGGGCGTGACTGAAGTGACCTGGCAATGCACCGGCGGGTGCGGCGGCTCGGGGAACGCCAGCGGCACCACGGACTGGAGCACCGGCAGTATCGACCTGGCCGAGGGCGACAACACCATTGTCGTGACCGCCAGGGACGCCGCCGGTAACGCCGGTAGCGATAGCATCACGGTCTCCTACGAGGAGGCTCCGCCACCAAACAAGCCCGTATCGCCAATCACCGATGCGGACGCCACCCCGAACAGCGTCGACGAGACGGCGCCGGCAGGCACGGCCGTCGGCATTACCGCCCATGCCACGGACGCGGACGAGGGGGATACGGTTGACTACGAGCTGACCGCCGACAGCAGCGGCGGCCTGTTCCGCATCGATCCGCAAACGGGTGTGGTTTCACTCGTAAACACTGGACTGGACTACGAAACCGCCCAATCCCACACCATTACCGTGGTTGCCAATTCTTCCGACGGCAGCAGCTCCGAAGCGGATTTCACCATTGAGGTCATCGACAACAACACACCAATGCTGTCCGTCGCCTTTCCGCCCGATGGGGCGCTATTCAATGGCGATGCCATCACGGTGAGAGGTACGTTTAAGGAAGCCAGCAGCATCGAGGTGTCCAGAGACACCGGCAATGCTATTGCGGCACAGCTCGATTACACAACCGGTACCTGGGCGGCCCGGCTGCCCGTCTGGGGAACTGCCGGCAACAAGGTGACGTTTTCGGTCACCGCGAGAGGCGGTGGCGAGTTGGCGACCGCCACCCGCACCTTAAGGACCGATACCCTGATTGGTCACATGGGTGCACTCGTTTTCGACGGAACCCAAAACCAGCTGATCGTTGCCGATAACCAGAACGCGCGGCTCGTCCGGATCGATATGGAGAACTGGACCCAGTCCGTTCTTTCCGGTGACTATGTCGGAAACGGGGAAAGTCTCGGATCAATTGCCGGAATGGTTATGGACCCCACCGGGGGTCGGGTACTCCTGACGGACACCACGCGGAACGCCGTGGTGGCCGTTGACCTCGACAGCGGTGACCGGGAAGTAATATCCGGCGCCGGTATCGGTACAGGAACCAACCTGAGAGCTCCTGCGGGGCTGGCAATGCGGGGTGAGGACATTCTGCTGGTGGACAGCTTGAGTCAAGCCGTAATCGAAATCGACGCAGCCAGTGGTAACCGCACCGTCCTGTCCGGCCGCGACGTCGGCAACGGTGAGTTACCCGGCCGCGCAACCGCCATCGTCCTGACGAATCCCAACGACCTTTCCACGGCACACGTGATCGACGCATTGCACGACCGCCTGTTCGCCATTGATCTGGAGACCGGCGACAGGACCGTCTACGGGAATACAACACCGGGCACCGGCCGTTTCGGAGACGAAGCGCAAGTGGCTTTGCTCGACGGGAATATTTTCGCGATCGACACCACCGGCGGCAAGGTAATCAGGGTGAACCCCCTTGATGGCACCCGCCTGGACTTCTCTGATTCTGTCGACGACAAGGGGCCGTATTTCCAGAGTCTGTCCGGCATAGTATTCGTAGGCGACAACAACGGCGGAAGACGGCTGCTTGCAACCGATGCAATTAAGGAAAAAGTCTTTGCTTTCGACGATCTGGGCAACCGCCAGCTCACGCCGGTCAACGCCGTTGGCGAGGGGGAGTTGATCCTGGACGGAAGCGGACAAATCGAGTTCGATCCCGTGGCGGCGCGGCTGTACTACCGCGACCAGATCAGCGCAATTCGCTACGATAACCTGGGAGTGCTGAGTATTGATGCAAAAAACGGAAATCGCCAATGGCTCAGCCCGGCCTCTTCCCCGTCCGTTCAGGTAAAAGATTTTGCGGTCGATAGAACCAACGGCCGCGTGTTTTTTACCGACGGCACCAGCGTGCGCGAGTTGGAATCCACCGGCGAACTCCCCTACCGATCCTCGAGCGAACCCGACACGGCCGTCGGCAAAGGCATCGCCTTCCAGTCCGCGAAGTGGATTTTCCACGACCCGGACGCCGGGCAGTCCTACATCGGGGACGTCGACTCGAACGCGCTGATCAGGGTGGACATGGCCACGGGAGACCGGTCCCCCGTGTCCGACGAAGAGACAGATTCACCGTTCAGCCTGAGCAAATTGTACGGCGATCTGGTGGTGGACGTAGCCGGCGGACGCGTGCTGGCCATTGCCTCGGACAACCGGCTGTTCGCCACGGACCTGGCAACCAGCGTGCGCAGCAGCTTCGCATCCGAGGGTGACCCCCTGGAGATTTTCTTCAGCGATATCGCTCTGGATAAAAACCAAGGCAGGATTCTCGTGACCGTTCCCTACACGGAAAGCCTCGCGGCTGTCGATCTGGCCAGCCAGAATCGCACCATTCTCTCCTCCGCGGACATCGGCAGCGGACCGGCTTTTGCTCACCCCTACAGCCTGAGCCTGGATGAAAAAAACCAGGTCGCCTACGTTGTGGACATGAATCTCACGTCGTTCGCCCTCGCGGCGGTGTTCGCCGTTGATCTGCAAAGCGGAGACCGCGTTATCCTATCCAAGTAGGTAAAGCAGGATTTAATCCTGTATCTATGCGAAGCCGTCGACCGGTGGTGGGATTCCACCACCGGTCGACAATGGCAGTGGCGGCTACGTGATTCCTTAAAATGTGGCTTAAGGTTTGCACACAGAAAAAATAAAATTATGTCACTGCTCCCCCCTTGTAGGAGCCTGCTGTGACCGCCATGGATGGAGGAATGCCGCCCCGCGGAAATGCAGATTTTGCAGGAGCAAAAATCTGCCAGGCGAACAGGAACAGAACTCCGTAGCCTCTCGCCGGGCACATCCCTGTTCCCGACCATTCGGTCAGCTTCTCTGCGTCAAATCACTGCAGGCGATTTGATCGCCTGCAGGCAGGCTCCTACAGGGTGGTTCCCTTGAACCGGAGCGGGTTCCTTGTGGGTAAGCAGCTGCGAAACCATTTTCCCTGCATCTGAATCCAAATTCCGCGCAACCCGTAAATTTCGCCAACTCGTTCATAGAGTTATTCCATATCGCTCGTATGCTTCTCACCCTGAAAAGGCGATGAAATAGCGCCTTCCTCGATCTATACGCTTGAAAATTGAATACCAAAGATGGGCCCGACGATGAACAGCTTATTTAAAATAACATCGAGCTTGAGTTTCGCATTGATACTTTCAGCCTGCGGCGGCGGCGGCGACGACGACGGTGACCCGGGCGGTCCACCGAACCCGACAGACACAGAGGCCCCGAGCCTGTCCATTACCTCACCCACGCCCGCGGCCCGCTATGACAGCAATTCCGCATCCGTCACCCTCGGTGGGGATGCCAGTGACAACGAGGGCGTGGTAGAAGTAACCTGGCGATGCACCGGCGGGTGTAGCGGCTCGGGCAGCGCCAGCGGCACCACAAACTGGAGCACCGGCAGTATCGACCTGGCCGAGGGCGACAACACCATTGTCGTGACCGCCGCGGATGCCGCCGGCAATACCGGGACCGACAGCATCACCGTGTCCTATGAGACTTCGTCACAAAACACCCCCCCCGAGATCCACCTTATCGGTGACGCGGAGATCAACCTGTACGTCGGCGAAGACTTTGTCGACCCGGGCGCGATCGGGAGGGATGCGGAAGACGGCGATATGCGCGTGACCAATATTGTCGGCTTTGTGAACACCCAGCAGGCCGGCACCTACACGCTCACCTACCACTTTAGCGATTACGACGGCAACCAGGCCGAGCCCGTCACCCGGAGGGTCATCGTCCGCGAGTTTACCGGCGGGGGCCAGGATGTCTTATCGGAAACCTCGGAATGCTATGACCGCATCGTGACCGGCGGCCAGAGCTGCTCGACCGATTCCATCCGCTGCGTGGGCGCCGGCCAGGAGTACGACACCGACGGGGGCGTCAAGTCCGCGTTCGACCGCGCCGTCGGCGACATGCAGCCCGGGGACGCCATGTGCGTGCGCGAGGGCGTCTACACCTACACCGGTTCCGGGGCACTGATCAATATCGACGGTTCCAGGAACTGTTCGGCAGGCGACGGCAGGTGTTTTATCGCCAGCTACCCGAACGAGCTGGCGGTACTGGAGGGCGCAGGGTCGGAGGAGTCTTTCCAAGACCTGGTGATCGAGGGCGGCAATGAGCCCGACGACGAACGGGGCCAGCATGCGGTAAGCGTAACCGGCGACCACTGGGATATCGGCTTTCTCGAAATGCGCTACTTTATCGGCGACTCGTCGTTTTCCGGCGTCACCCTGGCGGGAGACCACCTGCGCATACACCACAACCACATCCACAACATCTGGGCCAGCCTCATTGGAATTCGGCCCACCCGCGGCAGCGACGATAGCGGCGAGGGCTTGGATCACCCGAAAGTCGAGCCCGGTCAACGGGATGCCAGCGATATCCTTATCGACAGGAACTACCTGCACCACTCCCGCCGCGGTGCCGGCGCAGGTGTGGGCCCCGGCGGGGACGATCGCAGCCAGGTCTTCGATGTCACTTTCGCCTACAACGTGGTGCACAGCAGTGGCCGGCGGCCGGACGGCAGCTTCCAGCCCTGCGACCCTTCCGCCAACGACAACTGCACGAGCGGTGACTTCGGCGATCTGGGCAAGACGGTCTGGGGTAATTCCGATGTCATGGGAACGAGCAAGACCTGCCATATCGGCGCCCCCGTTGCGAATACGGTGCGGTGCTGGGACCTGACCTTCAAGCACAACATCGCCTTCAAGGGGGCGGATGACTGTATCGATACGAGCGCGGGCCGCATGAATATCCAGTCCAATATCGTCTGGTATTGCGGACCGGCGGCGCGGCGCGGCATCAAGGATTTTCTCCAGGCATCCGGTGCGCGCAGGAACTACGGCAACCTGGTCGTCGGCACCAACCCCATGGTGATGGCGGACCGTTTGGACGAAGATACCAATCAACCGTTTTTCCTTCAGGGAACCGAGTGGCGCATCAGCGGCGACCACAACTTCCTGGTTTACAACAACACCATGGCTTTCTGGCAGAAATCCGGTATCGATATAATGGTGGGAAGCGGCAGTACTCCGACTGACGACGATAAGTTGAAAGTCAAAAACAACCTGGCTTTCGGCTCCGGGAACAACTTTAAGTTCACCAATATCGACCAGAGCCAGCGCGATGAAAGCAACAATTTCGACGGTCGCGACGATAGGCCGGGAACGGCGCTGGGTGACGGCAGGTTTGAGGAAGCCGATATCACCCTCGACTGGCCCCAGAGCGCCACGAACGAGGAGATACACCGCCATCTGTGGCTGCAGTTCTACAACCGATTCAAACCCACGGCGGGTTCGCCGTTGCACGAAATGGGGGAAAAGATCGATGGTGTCCACTGCCCCAACCCGGATACCGCCTACCCCTACCCCCTAAGTACGGGCTACGACGACAACTGTCTGCATTGGACCGACGGCTACCCCGATATCGGCGCTTTCGACCATGAAGGGCAAGGCGGTGATGGTGGTGGCGGCAGCTCTTCGAGCTCCAGTTCATCCAGCAGTTCGAGCTCCTCGAGCAGCAGTTCCAGCTCGTCTTCGGGATCTTCCAGTGGCGGCGGCTCCAGCGACAGTTCGTTCGAGGGCTTTGGCGCAGTCACCCAGGGCGCCCTCGGATGCCCCGGCTACGACGTGGTTCAAGTCACGACCCTGGCGGACCGCGGCCCGGGAAGCTTGCGCGAGGCGCTCTCCTCCGGGTGTCGGCGCGTGGAATTCACGGTGGGCGGCGAGATCCTGCTTTCGAGCCAGCTCGAGGTCGATGACGACTTCATCACCATCGACGGCTCCACCGCGCCCAGCCCCGGAATCACCCTGACCAAAAACTCGATCTCGCAAAGCCTCCTCTACCTCAATGGAGTCGAGGACGTCATTGTCACCCACCTCCGTCTCATCGGCACGAGCAGCGACAATTGCGAAAACAGCTGCGGGGACAACCTGGGGATCAGCGGCTCATCGCGGGTCGTTATCGACCATATCAGCAGCGGCCACGCCGATGACGGCGCGCTCGACATCGCCTGGGGCGCTGGCGACTCGACCCCGGGCTGGGCGAACAGCGACATCACGGTTTCCTGGTCGCTCTTTTACCGCACGGGTAAGGCGATGCTGATCAAGTACGGGCCGCACAGAAACCTGTCAATTCACCACAACGTCTTCGCGCGCAACACCGAGCGGAACCCGCAGGTCCGGGAGCAGGTGGAGACCCTCGATTTCGTCAACAACGTGATTTACTTTTGGGGCCAGGAACTCGGCCAGTGGGGCTACGGCTTGCGCCTCTACGACCACGACCCCGTAGACCGCGGCGATGGCCTCGTCGATATCAACGTCATAGGCAACGTCTTCGCACCCGGTGGAGGGACAAGCTTCTCCGAGAACGCCGTGGATAGAGAGTCCGCCAAAGGAAACGGATCTCGAGGAGACGAATACTTCAACGACAACATCGTACCAGGCAACGGCGCGGCACTGTCCTCAACCGTGAGCCAGCCCATCACCATTCCGCAAAGGGCCCGGGTCACGACCTTCCCGAGTTCGGAACTCGGAACCGCCGTGGTGCCGCATGTCGGTACGCATTTCCCCACGACTGAGGAACAGGCACTGCTGGCCGAGACGGCGGCGGCGCTGGAATAGTAGCGCGCGGCCCGCCGGGCCGCCCTGGGACACAGCGGGTTTTGCACCCCAAGGCGCCGGAAGGGCAAGGACCAAGGAAGGTCCCCTTCACTCTTCGAGCGTAGAAGCCTCTGAAGCTTCAACGAGAGCGGGAAACAGAAGGTGGTACGATTCTAGCAACTTGAAACCATTTTCCCTTCATCTGAAACCAAAGTCCACGCATGTTTCCCGGGCCGGATTTAACATGGCAAAGGGCCTGCCAGCGAATAAGAAGAGCCTATCCGGGACCGGTCGGGCAAAAGGGGGGAATCCGTATTGTTTGCAGTTGTGTTTTTCCTGCCGCTATCTCCGCTCGTATAAGCGGAAGTATCGAGATTGCCCTGTCTCTGCCAGATTACGCCTCGGAATCACCGTAAGGATTCCAAGCTCCAATTTTTCTGTCGCCGGCATGACGTGGGCAAAGACCCTTTCTAAACCTGGAAATTTTTATCAACTGGTTTTGAGCACCGGGACAGACCAGTAGCGACATAGAGTCATTGCATATCACTTGTATGCCTCTCATCCCGGGAAAGCAATGAAACAGCTTCTTCTCAGAATAAACGGTTACAGATCGAACACGGGAAACGGACAAAGACATGAACAGTTTATTGAAAATAACATCGTGCTTGAGTTTTGCATTGATGCTTTCAGCCTGCGGGGGTGGCGGCGGTGGCAATGATGACCCGGATGGCGGTAATCCACCGAACCCGACCGACACGGAGGCACCGAGCATATCGATTACCTCGCCCACGTCCGCGGTACGCCACCACAGCGAGTCTGCGTCCATCACCCTTGGAGGGGACGCCAGCGACAACGTGGGTGTGACTGAAGTGACCTGGCAGTGCACCGGCGGGTGTAGTGGATCGGGCAACGCCAGCGGCACCACGGACTGGAGCACCGGCAATATCGAACTGGCCGGGGGCGACAACACCATTGTCGTGACCGCCAGGGACGCCGCCGGTAATACCGCTACCGATAGCATCACGGTATCCGTCAGCGAAGCGTCCAGCGGGGGGCGGGACATCGCATCGGAAACGTCGGCGTGCTATGACCGCATCGTGACCGGCGGCCAGAGCTGCTCGACCGGTTCCATCCGCTGCGTGGGCGCCGGCCAGGAGTACGACACCAATGGGGGCGTCAAGTCCGCGTTCGACCGCGCCGTCGGCGACATGCAGCCCGGGGACGCCATGTGCGTGCGCGAAGGCGTCTACACCCACACCGGTGCCGAGGCACTGATCGATATCGGCGCTGCCAAAAACTGTTCGGAAGGCGACGGCAGGTGCTTTATCGCCAGCTACCCGAACGAGCAGGCGGTACTGCACGGCGCCGGCTCTGAGTCCTTCTTCCATGAACTGGAGATCGGGGGCGGCAATGAGCCCGGTGACGCCCAGGGCCAATACGCGGTGCGCGTGACCGGCGACCACTGGGATATTGGCTTTCTCGAAATGCGCTATTTTATCGGCAGCGCCTCGTTCGCCGGCGTACTGCTGGCCGGGGACCACTTGCGCATACACCACAACCACATCCACAACACCTGGTCCGACCTGATTCGCCTCGCGCCCGCTGACGGCAGCGATGACAGCGGCAACAACGGCGAGAGCGCGGATCACCCGAAGGCCGAGTCCGGCCATATCGATGCCAGCGACATCCTGGTCGACAGGAACTACCTGCACCACTCCCGCGCCGGCTCCGGTATCAATGTCTCCCCCTCCGGCCCGGATGATCGCAGCCAGGTCTTCGATGCCACTTTCGCCTACAACGTGGTGCACAGCATCGGCTGGCGCCCGGACGGCACCTTCCAGCCCTGCTCGTCGTCTTCCGCCGATGACTGTAAGACCGGTAATTTTGGCACACTGGGTACCTCGGTCTGGGGCAATTCCGATGTGATGGGAACGCAGGAAAACTGCCATATCAACGACACCGCGGGGACACTGGAAGCGGTGCGGTGCTGGGACCTGACCATCAAGCACAACATCGCCTTCAAGGGGGCGGATGACTGCATCGATACGGTCGCCGGCCGTATGAATATCCTGTCCAATATCGCCTGGTACTGCGGGCCGGCGGGGCGCCGCGGCATCAGGGATTCCGCCCCGGCGTCCGGGCCGCGCAAAAACCACGGCAACCTGATCGTCGGCACCGAGCCCATGGTGCATGGCAGCTGGTCCGCAGGACAAAATGCCGCGTTTTTCCGCCAGGGAACCGAATGGTATGTCAGCGGTGATCACGCCTTTGGGGTGCACAACAATACCGCCGCCTTCTGGGAGCGATCCGGCATCGACATCATGGTGCAGGACGGCAATACCCCGACCACCCGCGACACCTTGAAAGTCATCAACAACCTGGCTTTCAATTCGCGCACCAACTTCAATTACAACGGCGACATTACCAACCGCGAGGAAAGCAATAACAGCGGCGAGCAAACGGCGCTGGGCAGCGACGGCTTCGCCGACGCGGATATCACGCTCGACTGGCCCGAGAACGCCACCAACGAGGAGATACACCGCCATCTGTGGCTGCAGTTCTATAACCGGTTCAAGCCCGCGGAGGCATCGCCAGTAATTGATGCGGGTGACGTCATCGATGGTGTCCACTGTGCCGACGCGGATACCGTTTACCCCTATCCGCTCAGCACGGGCTACGACGACAGCTGCCTGCATTGGACGGACGATAAACCCGACATCGGCGCCTTCGAATACGAAGAGAATGGCGATGGTAATCCGAACCCGACAGACACGCAGGCGCCGAGCCTGTCGATCACTTCACCCACGTCCGCGGACCGCCATGACAGCAATTCCGCCTCCATCACCCTTGCTGGAGAGGCCAGAGACAACGAGGGTGTGGTGGAAATTACCTGGCAATGCACCGGCGGGTGTAGCGGCTCGGGCAGCGCCAGCGGCACTACAAACTGGAACACCGGCGATATCTTCCTGGCCGAGGGCGACAACATCATTGCCGTGACCGCCAGGGACGCCGCCGGCAACACCGGCACCGATATCATCACCGTATCCTACCAGCCGGACCCGGCAGACACGGAGGCGCCGAGCCTGTCGATCACTGCACCCACGTCCGAGGACCGCCATGACAGCAATTCCGCATCCATCACCCTTGGTGGAGAGGCCAGCGACAACAAGGGTGTGGTTGAAATTACCTGGCAATGCACCGGTGGGTGCAGCGGCTCGGGCAGCGCCAGCGGCACTACAAACTGGAACACCGGCGATATCTTCCTGGCCGAGGGCGACAACATCATTGCCGTGACCGCCAGGGACGCCGCCGGCAACACCAGCACCGATATCATCACCGTATCCTACCAGTTGGACCCGGCAGACACGGAGGCGCCGAGCCTGTCGATTACCTCGCCCACACCCGCGGACAGCTACGAAAGCGATTCCGCATCCATCACCCTTGGTGGAGAGGCGAGGGACAACAAGGGTGTGGTTGAAATTACCTGGCAATGCACCGGCGGGTGCAGCGGCTCGGGTAGCGCCAGGGGCACCACCAACTGGAGCACCGACAGTATCGACCTGGCCGGGGGCGACAACACCATTGTCGTGACCGCCAGGGACGCCGCCGGTAACACCGGTACCGACAGCATCACCGTGTCCTATGAGGCTCCGTCGCAAGACACCCCGCCCGTGATCCACCTTATCGGCGAGCCGGTGGTCAACCTGTACGTCGACGATCCCTATACCGAGCCGGGTGCCACTGGAACGGATGCGGAAGACGGCGATATCTCCGACGATATCGTTATCGACAACTTCTCGGTGAATACCCAGCAGGTCGGCCGCTACACCGTCACCTACAACCTGACCGATTCCGACGGCAACCAGGCCCCGGAGGTAACCCGGAGGGTCGTAGTCCACGCGCGTTCCAGCGGGGGCCAGGACGTCTTATCGGAAACGTCGGAATGCTATGACCGCATCGTGACCGGCGGCCAGAGCTGCTCGACCGATTCCATCCGCTGCGTGGGCGCCGGCCAGGAGTACGACACCGACGGGGGCGTCAAATCCGCGTTCGACCGCGCCGTCGGCGACATGCAGCCCGGGGACGCCATGTGTGTGCGCGAGGGCGTCTACACCTACACCGGTTCCAGGGCACTGATCGATATCGACGGTTCCAAGAACTGTTCGGAAGGCGACGGCAGGTGTTTTATCGCCAGCTATCCGAACGAGCTGGCGGTGCTGCACGGCGCCGGCGATAGGGACTCCTTCGACAACCTGGTGATCGGGGGCGGCAATGAGCCCCCCGACGGCCGGGGCCAGTACGCGGTGAGCGTGACCGGCGACCACTGGGATATCGGCTTTCTCGAAATGCGCTACTTTATCGGCGACGTCACGTTTTCCGGCGTACTGCTGGCCGGGGACCACTTGCGCATACACCACAACCACATCCACAACATCTGGTCCGACCTGATTCGCTTCCGGCCCGGCGGCGGCAGCGACGACAGCGGCGTGGGCGCGGGCCACCCGAAAGCCGAGTCCGGCCAACAGGATGCCAGCGACATCCTGGTCGACAGGAACTACCTGCATCACTCCCGCTCGGGCTACGGGATCGCCGTGTATCCCTCCGGCTCGGGTGGCAGCCAGGTCTTCGACGCCACGCTCGCCTATAACGTGGTGCACAGCGCCGGCTGGCGGCCGGACGGCACCTTCCAGCCCTGCTCCTCTTCCGCCGACAACTGTACCACCGGTGATTTCGGCGCGCGGGGCACTTCGGTCTGGGGTAATTCCGATGTGATAGGGGCGCAGAAGAACTGCCATATCGGCGCCCCCACCGCGAATACGGTGCGGTGCTGGGACCTGACGATAAAGCACAACATCGCCTTCAAGGGCGCGGATGACTGCATGGATACCGTCGCGGGGCGCATGACCATCCAATCCAATATCGTCTGGTTCTGCGGCCCGGCGGCGCGGCGCGGCATCAAGGATTTTATCCCGGGTTCCGGGCCGCGCAGGAACTACGGCAACCTGGCCGTCGGCACCAACCCCATGGTAAGGGGCAACTGGGACAACGGGCAAAAGCCGTTTTTCTTGCAGGGAACAGAGTGGCGCGTCAGCGGCGACCACAACTTCCTGGTTTACAACAACACCATGGCTTTTTGGCAGACATCCGGTATCGACATACTGGTGCAGAGCGGCAGCACCCCGACCACCGCCGACACCTTAAAAGTCAAAAACAACCTGGCCTTCGATTCCGGCACCAACTTTAAATTCACCGGCAATATCAACCGCGATGAAAGCAACAATTTCGACGGTCGCGACGATAGGCCGGGAACGGCGCTGGGTGACGGCGAGTTTGAGGAAGCCGATATCACCCTCGACTGGCCCCAGAGCGCCACGAACGAGGAGATACACCGCCATCTGTGGCTGCAGTTCTACAACCGATTCAAACCCACGGCGGGTTCGCCGTTGCACGAATACGGGGTATGGATCGATGGTGTCCACTGCCCCAAAGGGGATACCGTTTATCCCTATCCGCTCAGTACGGGCTACGACGACAGCTGCCTGCATTGGACCGGCGACAAGCCCGATATCGGCGCCTTCGACTATGAAGGGCAAGGCGGTGATGGTGGTGGCGGCAGCTCTTCGAGCTCCAGTTCGTCGAGTAGTTCGAGCTCCTCGAGCAGCAGTTCCAGCTCGTCTTCAGGATCTTCCAGTGGCGGCGGCTCCAGCGACCGCCCCTGGGAAGACATCACCAATGATATCGTCGGCTTCGCTGAAAACGTGACCGGCGGCAAAGGCGCCCCCCTCTGTCGCGTCACCTCACTGGCCGCTTCCGGAGCGGGCACCTTGCGGGCCTGTGCCGAACAGCGCGAAGCGGCCTGGATTGTGTTCGATGTGTCGGGCACCATCAATCTTCGAGAGGCTATCGATGTGCAATCGAACAAGACCATCGACGGTCGCGGTGCCGATATCACCCTGGCCGGCGACGGCTTGCTGCTGGAGGACGGGGTGGAAAACATCATCGTGCACAACATTCGCATCCTGAATGCACTGACCGATAAGGAGCGCGATGCCATTACCATCTACGGCGATGTCAAGGGAGTGTGGATCGATCACTGCACCTTCAGCAATTTCACCGACGGTCTGGTCGATATTACAGTGCGCTCCACTGACGTTACCCTGTCGTGGAATCATTTCTACGACCACGAAAAGGGTGTACTGATTTCCGCCAGCGACAGCCATACTTTCGACGACGTGATACGCGTGACGCTGCATCACAACTACTTCAACGGGATCGACGAGCGGTCCCCGCGCCTGCGCTATGGCAAGGTACACGCATTCAACAATTACCTTACCGATTGGCGTTACCAAGGCATGCGTTCCGCGGTCACCGGCCAGATGTTTGTTCAAAACAACATTTTCGAACCAGTCAACAACAGAACCGCTGTAGAGTCCCTGAACAACAGAGGCTACGTTCGCGCGGAAGGGAATCTATTGCTCAACAACGCCAATATACAGACCGTCAATCCAGAAATGGTTTTCGATCCCTCGGACTACTATTCCTACACAGCGGAAACCGCTGACGAAAGCCTGCGCACAAGACTGCTGCAGCAAACAGGCTGGCAGGATACACCTTTGCCAAACTGATAGTAGAGGTACCCGGCCGTCTCCTGACGGCCGGAATTTCGTAATGAATAGAATGCCTATGAACAACGCAACAGATTCCCGCGAACCGGTGGTTTTTTCACGGCTGGTACACGATATCTACGCGGGCCGTCAGTTTCCCGACCAGCAGGTGGAGACCTTTCGTCATATCGACAAGCTGTTTCCCACCCGCGCGGTCAGCCGGGGGGAGTCGGTCGCGCCACTGAATTTCTCCGACACTGAATTTCCTGAACTGCAGATCCGCTCCAGAGGCCAGACCTTCGACCTGTACGACTACCTTTCGCGCAACCGGGTCACTGGATTGCTGGTCCTGAAGGACGGAGAAATACGCCTGGAGAAGTACCTCCTCGGCAATGCCCAAAGCACCCGTTGGGCCTCTATGTCCGTTGCCAAGTCGATCAGCTCCACACTCGTCGGTGCGGCAATCCACGAGGGCTTGATCGGCGGTCTCGAGGACTTTCTGATCGATTACCTGCCGCAATTGCGTGGCAGCGCCTACGACGGTGTCACTATCCGGCAGCTGCTGCAAATGAGTTCGGGGGCGCAGTGGAACGAATCGCCCACGGACGCGGCTTCCGATCACCGAAAAATACTCGATCTGCAGTTAGCCCGGCAGCCCGGCGCCATCCTGCGCTACATGGCCGGCCTGACACGCGTTGCCGAACCGGGCATACGCTGGAACTACAGCTCCGGCGAGCCCCTCGTCCTCGGCGCACTGCTGCGCGCGGCCACCGCCCTTCCATTGGCGGATTACCTGTCTGAAAGGATCTGGTCAAAGATGGGCGCCGAGGCGGATGCCCGCTGGTGGCTGGAATCTCCGGACGGCCTGGAAGTGGCCGGCGGCGGTATCTGCGCAACACTGCGCGACTACGGCCGCTTCGGCCTCTTCATAATGAACGACGGCGTGATTGGCGGAGAGCGCATACTGCCCGAGGGCTGGATGGCCGAGGCCGGCTCCCCCCGGGTCCTGGGGGGCAAACATATCAATTACGGCTTCATGTGGTGGCCGCTCCCCGCAACGACACACCCACGCAACCGTGGTGCCTTCGCCGCCCGCGGTCTCTTCGGCCAGTACCTGATGGTCCACCCGCAGGAAAAGGTGGTCGCGGTCGTTTGGAGCGCGCGCTCCAAGCCGGTGGGCGCGGAGGCTATTGCCGACAACGATTTTTTCTCCGCGCTGGTGGAGGCGCTGGCATAGGATCAGCAGTGCCTGATAACCACTGGAAACACCCCTTGGGAACCGTCGTGACGAGACCAGTCTCAGGCGCCGAAACTCCCAGCAGTGACAACACCCTGTATGGCAGGGGCCAACTATACTGCACCTGGTTGCGGAAGCCCTCGCACGTTAGTTTGACGTTAACTGAACACGAGTATTTATTCATTGAGGAGTTTGAATTCCATGAAAAAAACCTGGGTATTGCTTTTCCTATTGCTATGCTCCCCTTCACTGGCAGGCGAGATCGCGCTTACGTTTGACGATGCCCCGATGGGCGGCAGCGCAATCATGTCCGGCGAAGAGAGAACGAAGCGAATAATCGACGCCCTTAAAACACAGAACGTTGATGATGCGATATTTTTTGTCACCACAAAAAATATCAGGAAAAATGACGAGAACCGCTTGAAAAGTTATGTCGATGCCGGATTTCATTTAGGGAACCATAGCCATTCCCACAAGTCCGCATCCAAGATTTCATTAGCCGAGTATATAGGGGATATTCAAAGAGCAAAGCAAACGATCGATCAATATGACAACTCCCTTCCTTATCATCGGTTTCCCTACCTACACTATGGAAAAGACAGGAAATCCATAGATGAAATACAAAGCAAGCTTGAATCCATGGGCTATAAAAATGGATACGTCACTGTAGACAACTATGACTGGTACCTGAATTCCCTTCTGGTAAAGGCAAAAGAAGAGGGCAAAAAATTAGATTTAGAGGCCCTTGAAAAACTGTATGTCGACATCATCTGGGACGCCATAAAATTTTATGACGACCTAGCCGTTAAAACTCTTGACCGGTCACCGAAGCATGTACTTCTCCTGCATGAAAATGACACTTCCGCATTATTCTTACCCGCGCTGATCCAACACATCAGAAGCAACGGCTGGAAAATAATCACACCACAAGAGGCCTACCAGGACCCTATATCCGAAAGATTACCAGACGTCGTGTTTCACAACCAGGGGCGAATCGCGGCATTAGCCCATGAGTCCGAAGTTCCCGTGAGCGAACTCAGAAGCAAATATGAAAGTTCTGAGGCTATTGATGTACTTTTAGAGTCTAGAAATATATTCGAATAATGAAACATTACTGTAAATCTTCCTGGCCTGCCGGAAAGTGTTTTATAACTCACGAACAGGCTACTCTCGTCCTTCAACAATCGTGCTCCATGCTAAGGAATTACATCGTGCATTACCGTTTCTGCCGTCTCCTATTGCTGCTGTTTCCCCTCATATTCGTAGCATGTGCATCAGTACCGGAAGATCAAAATTCAGAGCATATCAGTGCTGCCAAGCGATTTCTGCGCAGTTTTGATGCGGGCGAGCTGGCCTTAACCGCGTTACGGCGCACATTGGATCATGATCTCAAGGAGCAGCCATCTATGGCCGACTTGTCTCGACGTATATTCGCCGACACCACGGCAATGGATTTCGAGGACTTGTGTGCGCGGACCTATGCGCGCCACTTGACTCAGGAGCATCTTGTCGATCTGGCGAGATTCACAGAAACCAAAACCGGCAAACGCTTTTTTCGAATAGCAATAGATAATGCTTTAGGTGAAAAGTCTACCGACGCAAAAGAAATGATGCGCCAGCTCAATGTCGACGAACTCACTGAAATATTGAGGTTCTCCCAGAGCGAAGCCCTTTCCGCAATGAATAACGCACTGCCTGCAATTAATCGCGAATTGGCAGAGGAAGGAAAAAAGTGGGTGCAAGATAAGTTTCGGGAATACCTGAATCAGCAGGAATCATTATGACCAATAATCCATTTGAAAACTTTGAAAAAATCAACTTAAGAGATATCACAGAACATAACTGGATCGACATGATCGATCTGGAAATCACAAAAGAACAGGAGAACTACGTTTCCCTCAACTCAGAATCGATCGCAGCCTCAAAGTTCTATGACCACTACGTGAACAAAGGCATTTATCTCGGCGACGAGGCGGTGGGCTTTATTCAGTATTTCCCAAACCATAGGGAAGGCAAACCAAATGAAATCTATATTGATCAACTCATGATCGATACACAGCATCAGGGCAAGGGATATGGAACACGGGCGGTAGGGCTTGTACTTGAAGAAATAAAGCAGCGCGATGACTGCAAAGCAATTTCAATTTGTTACGTAGAGGGACATGACGTAATGAAAGAATTCTTTGAGCGTTTTGGATTTAAAGTTGTTGATCAGGATGAGTTTGACGAAACTATTATGGTACTGGATATTGCTATACAAGGATGAAAAAAGGAATTACATGATGATTTTTTTCAAGAAAAGTCTTGGCATATTTGTTCTATCAGGAGTCTTACCTGCGTGCGGAACCTACTCCACCATAACAAATAACAATGAAGAAATACGGAGGGATCTTTTAAGAAAACAAACAAACTGCAAGTCCATTTCAAGAATATATAGTGGCGTTACTTATGATTTTTGCACAATTCATTCTTCACCAAGATCCACATACCGAAATAATATCGATGATTTTTATCTAGCATTATATGGTGTGGATATTATTGCATCTTCCATTGCAGATACCCTCATGCTGCCTATTACGATAGGACAACAGAATGAAAGTGGATCTGTAGATTTAGAGCAGTAGAAGGTAAACGCTAGTGAGAGATTATTTTTTAGAACCCACCGAAGAAACTGGAGCAGCTTTTTTTCAGAGAGACATTTCCGGGGAGGTGGTAATGCTCAATATGCTGCGCCTTAGGGAAGTGGCGGATTACTCCAGAACTCCGCATCTGTCTCCGGAAGAAAATATATCCGGCAGGGAAGCGTTTCAGAAGTACATAGACCAAACCATGCCCTTCTTAAGGGAAAGCGGTGGTGAACTTCTATTGCTCGGCGAAGGCGGAAAATTCTTTATTGGCCCATCAAACGAGCAATGGGATGTAGTCATGCTTGTTAAGCAAAGTTCCGTAGAAAGTTTTTTTGCGTTCACCTCCAACCATGAGCTCCTGGAAGGTATCGGCCATAGAATGGCTGCGGTCCTCGACTCCAGGCTATTGCCGATCGTGGAGTGCAAAAATCATAACATGGCTACTATCTGCTAAAAACCACCTGTTTTTTCCTCAGGCAGTTCAGGGAAAAGAGTCAAATTTCAACTATTGCGTTAGTTTACTGGAAAAATAGCTGTGACCATATCCGGAAAATGCCTCTGTGGCGCCATCTCATATACGTGTACATTTGAGCCCGTTCTCTCGGGAAATTGTCATTGCGATGACTGTAAACGATCCTCTGGTAGCGCTTACTCTCCAAGTATGTTTTTTCCGGAAAATTGTGTGTCAATTTCCGGGGATGTGAAATACTTTGAGAGTAAAGGGGCTAGCGGAAAAGTTGTTAGCCGCGGATTTTGCCCCACTTGTGGCTCACAGATGTTTGGGAAGCTGGCCACAATGCCTGACATGTTAGCTATCCGAGCGGGCTCCCTTGACGACACATCCGAATACAAGCCACAAATAGATATATTTACCAGCCATGCTGTCGCATGGGATGTTCTTAGCCAGGGCTCTAAAGAACCGCTTCTTTTTATAAATAAAATGAATTTAAAATAATTACAATCTGTAAAATTTAGCATATAACCAATTCAACAAAAGCAGGCATAGAACCTTTGATAGAGCCTTTGATAGAGCCTCTGAAAAGTTAAACCCTTTTATCCGTGTTTATCGGGATGTGGAATTCGAGTAGATTATGCGTATATTATCCTTTGTAATCCTTACCCTATTATCATGTGAAGCAGTTTCTGACTACGGCGTACCTTTTATTTTTCAAAACTGTCAACCCGAACTTGATTACGCTTCATTTGAATTTGATTATGTCAACAACCCGAGAAGACTGTTCTTGGAGGACGGCAAAGAATTGCTGCCCGAGGTAAAGAGAGAACTGAAACGCAGGGGGACTATATACCCGGAGTTTATTGAGTCTTCAGAGTGTACCCTGAATGGTGCGAAGATTCGTGTTTGGCTGAGTGGATCACACAGCCTTTCCGTGTCAATAAATGGAAAGACCCATGTTGATAACATTGACTTTAACCATCGAGGTTTCTCATTCGAGAAAATTACCTTCGATGGCGATTCCTATCCATCCGGTGCTGAAAGTGGATTCATGAAACTTTGCTATTACACAAAACCTGAAGGTTTCCATGCTAAAGATATGTTTTCTCTCTCTTTTCCCTATCCGAATGATGTCGTAATAGATACCAGAACGTTGCGAGAAAACGCAAAGAAGCAAAGTGAAAATAGTGCTGACGTGCCTAAAACCTGCTCGCTTTTTGATAGATTCTAACGAAGATTCTCGCCAGGAAGACGTCGTCGTGCACTCCGGACCTCCAGGAGACGCACCTTCTCCGGCCGACGTCAGGGGCACACGGTATCAGAAAAGTGGAGCAAGATTCGGGTCGGTAATCAGGTAGCGATCTCATAAACTGCCCTCTGTTTCAGGTTAATACCCGTCCGTCAGGAACAGAGCTAAGGAGATTCATGATATGAACACGCTAAAGAACAAGGTTGCTATTGTCACCGGTGCGAGTTCGGGAATCGGCAACGCGACTGCTCGCCTTTTCGCTAATGAGGGCGCCGCTATAGTGGTAGCAGCAAGAAGGGCGCCAGAGCTTGATGCGCTGGTTCACGATATTAACAGGGACGGAGGTCAGGCACTGGCGGTCGCGGGAGACGTTAGTGAAGAAAGTTTTGCCGAGCATCTTGTCAAGCAGACCATAGAGCGGTTTGGCCGGCTGGATGTTGCCTTCAACAACGCGGGAATCCTGGGCGCTATGGGGCCGGTAACCGAAATGTCTTTGGCTGAGTGGGATCAGGTCATCGCCGTCAACTTGCGCAGTGCATTTCTCGCGGCAAAGTATCAATTACCCGCTATGGCGTCCAGCGGTGGAGGATCACTGGTCTTTACCTCAACCTTTGTCGGCTATACTGCGGGCATGCCTGGTATGGCTGCCTACGCAGCCAGTAAGGCGGGGCTGATCGGCCTGACCCAGGTGCTTGCTTCGGAATATGGCTCTCAAAAGATTCGGGTAAATGCCCTGTTGCCTGGAGGGACGGATACAACAGCGGCACGGGAGTTTGCGAGTACGCCCGAGGCGATGGAGTTTGTATCCGCTCTACATGCACTGAAGCGTATAGCGAAACCGGAAGAAATTGCCCAGTCAGCGCTCTATTTGGCATCGGATGCTTCCAGCTTTACTACCGGATCCGCCTTGCTGGCAGATGGTGGAGTTTCAATCAACCGAGTCTGAGGGCACCTAGATGTCTGACTATAACCGCATTGAAAAGGCAATGGCGTATATGTCAGAGAATGTGTCCAGTCAGCCGACTTTAGGAGAGGTTGCTGCCCACGTCCATCTGAGTCCATTCCATTTTCAGCGTATGTTTTGCCGTTGGTCTGGAACTACGCCCAAGCGTTTTTTACAGGCTATTACACTGGAGCGTGGAAAACGACTATTGGAAGACGCACGTACCTTACTTGATGTCTCTCACAGCATCGGATTAAGTGGCGCATCACGGTTGCATGACCACTTCGTGCAGCTGGAGGCGGTTACCCCTGGTGAGTACAAGAACAAAGGAGAGGGAGTTAGCATTGAGTACGGATTTCATAACACCCCCTTTGGTCAGGTCTTTGTGGCTGTTACTCAACGTGGCATTTGCCGAATGGACTTTGCCGACTATATATGCACCGATGAACTCTTGGCCGCGCTTCGCAGGGATTGGCCGAAGAGCACATTGAAAAGAGAGGATAGGTCCACGCGCTACGTGATTGATGTGCTATTCGATGATAAGCGGGGCGGGCAGCATGCCCCTCTTTCCTTGCATGTGGCGGGCACGAATTTCCAGGTGGCGGTATGGCGAGCACTATTGAGAATTCCCCCGAAAAAATTTGCCAGCTATTCTCAGATTGCCAAAGCAGTGAAGCACCCCAAGGCATCAAGGGCAGTAGGAAACGCTGTAGGCGCCAACCCGGTTGCGTTGCTGATCCCTTGCCACCGTGTTATCCAGAAAAGCGGGGCTTTAGGCGGATATCGATGGGGGGCTGCCAAGAAGCTTATGGTGCAAACCTGGGAGCAGGTTCAACATGAACTCACAGGGAAATAAATGGCGATCAAGGAAATCTCTTCATAGTTTTATTGCTATCATAGATCGAAAACGCCCGCTATCCATATCTGCCATCCACCAGTGGAGCTATGATCCATGAATAGACCCGGAACTTTGCAACAATTTTCCACAAGTCTGAAGTAAATTTCCGCGTCAGCTCCCCAATAGACAGTTAAGATACCAAAAGTACTGAAGACAGGTTCCGAAGATCAGCAAGGACTAAGGACAGGTACCTTAGAAGCTGTTTCATAACCACTGTGCGGGCGTCCGACGGTTCTGGGACGCCAGCCGTTCGGCATCTACAGGCACTGGGTGGTATTCCGCATCTCCGCTCCGGAAGCCATCAACAGCCCCCGCACAGTGGTTATCAAACCGTTTCACGCCTAAACAGAGGCGTCGGGCACATCAGCAAAAAAAAAATCTTGGCCTGACCCCATACTCCTGCAGAGCCCATTCGTATGCTAACTTCAATGCTGTCTAAAAGCTGCAGGAAGTGTTTGATTCCTTTGATTTTTATATTGACTGGCTGTGGCGGAGGTTCTGGGGGCGGAAACCCTGGAGGAGGAAACCCTGGGGGAGGGCAGGAACCGGTTTTGCTGCCACCGAATTCGATTACCTTTACCGATGTCGACCTCGATGGAAAGGAAATCTCTGGAACTGTAACTATCGAAAGGGCCGACGATGAAAAGGCCGTCGAAGAGTACGCCATCTATTGGAGTGACAGAGAAAACCTGAAACTCGATTTGCTATTGACGTTGGGGAAATCGAGCGATAACGGCAATCTCACCGCTTTTATTGCTGAGAATACCGCGGTACCTCCCGGTGCGACCCGCCTTTTGGTGGTTACCCGAAACAGCCGGGATGAAATGGATACTGGTGCCAGCGCGGCGTTAATCGATTTCGCGTCCGATTCAGCGCTGCCTCAGCCGGGATCGGTGACTTTCAAGGATTCAGACGGTAACAGGAATGTGGTTGGCGGTGCGCTGCGTGTCACTCCGCCGATTGATGATGGCGGCGTCATTGGCTACAACGTCTTCTGGGCGGACGAGAATGGCGATGTGCTGTCGCCTCCCCATGTCCTGGCCAGCCGTGTCAAACCATCCTCCGCGGCCCCATCGTTTTTTATCGACCTGCCAGACAATACACCCGTTCCGGATCGAGCCCGGTATTTATTGGTCGCCGCTTATGGACCGATCGAAGCCAGCATTGTCGGTTCCCAGGTCGCATTACTGGATTTCTTTGGCAACGCACAGGGTCGCGGCCCAGGTGGCAATCCGAAAATGGGCAGCCACTATTACGGCGAGGATGAATGGCCGCCCCTGAGTATTTATAAGAGCGGGGAGGGCGGCACCAGCCATTGCTATCTGGACAACGGTCTTGTGATGGTCGTGGATATGGAGCACCAGCTGGATTCGCGGCCGTATTCTATGCCGGATCAGCCACAAACGGTCGACAACGAGCTGTTTCCCGCCTTCAGCTTTCCCTGTGGCGATAACAATGAGAACACCAATAGGTTTGTCAATGGCGCTTTGAGTCCGCTCAACGATGCCTTTTATTTTGGCAATGTGTCTCTTGATATGTTTTATGCCTATCTGGGGGAGCCACCACTGACGGATAAAATCCGGCTGCGGGTACACTACGGCGAGAATCTCGCCTTTGGCTCCTGGGACGGAGCCTATGTCAATATCGGCGATGGCAATCTGGACGGCAGCCTGCTGATACCACCTATGTACCCGCTGTCGGTGCTGGAAGTTGTCGCCCATGAAATAGGCCACGGGTTTACCCGCCGCTACAGCAACCTGTATCAAGGGCAGGCCGAGGCCATCAATGAGGCGTTTTCCGACATGACCGGGAAGGCGGCCGAACACTACCTTTATGGCACCGTGGACTGGCCGCACGATGCGTCCCTGGTGCATCCCGACCGGGCCTTGCGCTACTTCGCCCATCCCTCGGACGATGGCAAGTCCCCTGAAAGCGTCAACGACTATGAACCCACCTTATCCCCTCACCACAACGGAGGCATTTTCCGCAAGGCGTTTTACTTGCTGGTCGACCCGGAAGACAGACTGCCGGGCGCGGTGGACTGGAGCCTGCCGCTGGCGCTGAAGGCGTTTGCGCTGGCCAACAAAAACTGCTGGCGCCAGGACGAGACGTTTTCCGGGGCCGCCCAGTGTGTGCAGGATCAGGCCCTGGAGCTGCTGTATGAGGTTGAGCCTGCCTGCTTCGGCAATGAGATGGACAGGGTGTGTCTGGCGACACTGTGGCAAATAGAAAATGATATTCGCAAGGCATTCGCACAGGTCGATATTGCATTGAAGGTCAGTGGCACCTACGCCAATTTTACTTTCGAAAAAGGTTTGCGCGAGCTGCGGCTGGATGACGCCAGCCAGGTTGCAGAGAATGGCAGAATCGAAACCTGGCGCTGGGATTTTGGTGACGGGAAACCACCCTCTGAGTTAAACACCCAGCCGTCGCCGACCTATCGATATGATGAGGCAGGGGATTACTGGGTGAGCCTGACGGTGACCGATAGCGCTGGCGACAGCGACACTTATACCAAAGAAGTGCGCATCGCATCGGACTACTGTGAGGCCAGTGCCGCGGCCGACAGTGCATTTTGGATCGCCGGGGTTTCACTGGGGGATTTCAGCCAGTTTTCGGGCAACAGCGCGGGACGATATTATGCGACCGACAGCCTGGGGCTTATGCCGGGGCAGACAGCTACCTTGCACCTGCTACCCGGGATGGCAGCGGATGCCGTTGTCGAACCCGTGTATTGGCGGGTTTGGATCGATTACAACCGCGACGGAGAATTCGCTCAGGAGGATGAACTGGTCTACAGCGATACCGCCTACAATCCCGCCGATGGCGTCACGGCTGCCATTCAACTGCCGGAGACCCTGCCGCTGGGGCAGAGTCGCATGCGGGTGGCGATGAGGACCTTCGCCTATCCGAATGCCTGCGGCAGCGTCAACAATGGAGAGGTGGAAGACTACACGGTGGTATTTCAATCGGTGGAAATAGAGCCGGAGCTGGATTTCAGTGTCGATATCGAAGCCCCCACTGACGTCGGTACCAGCACAGTTTTTGTTCATAACCAGAGCCAGGCAATAAGCGATAGCCAGTTCCAATGGGATTTTGGCGATGGCACTATCAAGACCGGGATTCACTCCTCGCACGTCTATACCCGACCCGGCATCTACCAGGTGTCAATGATCGTCACGGCACCGGACGGCGGCCAAACCACGCTAAGTCAAGAGATAAATATCGACATACCCGACGGTTACTGCCCTGCCGGCAATGACGCTAAGACCGAGTGGGAGCGCATCCAGGAAGTAACCGTAAGCGGCGTGTCCAACGTCACCGGGGGCGAGGCCAGCGGCTACCGGGACTTTACGCCCACCGTCACTGTTCCGATGGCGCAGGGAGAATCCGTGAACTACGTTTTGACCCCGTGGCTGGCGGAGGATAACCCCGGCCCGGAAAACTGGTGGGTCTGGATCGATTACGACCAGAACCAGGTCTTTGAAGACGATGAACAGGTGGTGGATGCCAGTGGAAAGGAGACGGTTTCCGGTGCCTTCACCGTGCCGGCCGACGCACGCACCGGTACTACCCGTATGCGGGTGGTCATGTCCTATGTGCATCCGGGTACCGCAGATCCCTGCTACCGGTTTGATACCGATTCCCTGGATGGCGGGCAGGTGGAAGACTATTCTGTCGAAGTATCTGGCCTTTGAATCCTGGAGAACGATGTGGAGCTATCGGGGGTTACCCGTATTTGCGCAGGAGTACGACTTCCCGGAACAACAACACCGGGAAGGCCGGAATTTTCATTCATTCAAGGAGTATCCATGTTACAAAGATGGTTTGTATTTTCAGTGCTGGCACTCTCTATTATTCCATTTTCAGCACAAGCTGAAGGCACCTCAGAGTATCGAATAGCCGATACTGAAACCTTAACTATAAAATCCGAAATTAACCAGCAGGAGCATGAGTTATACATACGCCTGCCTTATAAATACGCGAAAAGCAAAAAATCATACCCTGTCGCAATACTTCAGGATACGAACTTCTCCTTTCCCATTGCCAGCGGAATGACCAGGCTCATGGGCGGCAGGGATATCGAGGACCTGATTCTTGTTGGCATTTCTTACTCCAAAGACACTCCGCCGCAAATCAGTCGCACACGGGATTACACACCAACTTACGCCCCGAACGAGATGGGAGCCCATTCTCCAGAGGCCCAAAAGCATTCTGGTAAGGCCTCACAATATATTCAATTCATGGAAAAAGAATTAATCCCGATGATCACGGCAAAGTACCGTATTGATGAAAGCAACAAGATATTTATCGGTCATTCCTTTGGTGGGCTTCTAGGGGCTTATATTCTCCTGGTCAACCCTGACCTCTTCGACAAGTATGTGATTGGCAGTCCATCTCTTTGGTACGACAACGGCGCAATATTTCGCCTGGAGGAAGAGTACTCCAAGAAGAATAAAACCATGCATGCCTCGGTATTCATGTACATAGGAAGTGAGGAGAGCAACAACAACCATAAAAATATGGTCGAGGATGTGCTGCGCTACGGAGAGAGGCTTGAATCCCCACAATATGCCGGGCTCAGTATAAGCACGCAGGTATTGGAAGGCGCTTCACATTTTAGCGCATTCCCATTGTTGCTGACCGACGCTCTAAAAAGGGCTGCACCAAAGCAAAAGCTTTAGATCCGGCAAGTTGAAATATCCCCAGCAGTCGGGAGAGGCGAATTCAGGATTTGCCCTCCGGGCCGGGCTTCACTCCACCCGCGGCAGGATGACGCCAGCCAGGTTTCGGAGAATAGCAACATCGAAACCTGGCGCTGGGATTTTGGTGACAGAAAACCGTCCTCTGAATTGAACACCCAGCCGTCGCCGATCTATCGATAAAAATAGAAGCGAGAAATTAGCCATATGAATTTATCCAGAAGAGGCCTGTTAAAACTTTTCGGTTTATCTACTTTTTTAGGCTATGATCATTTGTTTTGTAATAAAGCATACTCAAATGATCCAGGGTATAGATTTTCATTGGGGCCATCGCTAGAAATACCACTTCAGGAAATATATCCCGCTGTTTTTAACGGTGAAATTTACGTTGCTGGCGGTTTTTCACCGGGAAGGAATCCTGTGTTTTTCGGTCTATCTCCTTCCGATCGGGTTTTCGTCTATTCTCCCGCGAGTAGAAGCTGGAAAAACGGAAGGAACCTACCTGAGTCCAGACATCATCTTGGGATGGTTGGCAATTCACAGTATTTGTATGGAATTGGCGGATTCAGTGCTGAGAGAGATGACGCCTGGAAAATAAAAGATACCGTATACAGATTGGGAAACGGAGAATCAGATTGGCTTTACGGCCCTCCTTTACCTATCCCTATGGCGGAATCTGTCTATGCATCTCACGGTGACAATGTTCACGTCATAGGTGGAAAGACGCTGGACAAATCCAGGAACAGTAACCTCGAGACCAATAGCCATTTTGTACTTGTTCAGAATGAATTTTGGGAAAAGGCTGCTCCGGCTGGAATTTACAGAAACTCAGCCGCCAGCGCCACATTGGATGGCAAAGTATTTGTCATTGGCGGGAGACAGTCTGGCGAAGGCGCAAAAAACTTGCGATATTCAGAGGCTTATGATTTTAAACTTGACCAGTGGGAACCTATTAGGCCTTTACCAATGGCTTTAGCCGGTTTAACAGCGGCGCCTTTGAATGGGAAGGTAATTGTGGCTGGTGGTGAGGCTTTTGGTCCCAATGGAAACTGGAAGCTGGGAAGGGCTTTTAATCACGTTTGGTCATACGATCCAGCCAAAGATATCTGGGAAAAGATTGCCGATATGCCTCAGGCCAGGCACGGACATGGCGCGGTTAGCGTAAACGATACAATGTATATCATCGGGGGCGCTTCAAGAGTTGGCCCACAGGATACTTTATCCTCATTACTCGTTTTTGAGTATTCGACTTGAACCTCAAGTTTGGGAGTTTACGCCGGGGGCAGTAAGCCGACGGGTGGCACTGCGCGAGGTCCTGCTGCCGGCACTTCACTCCACCCGCACTATGCGCAGCGTGTCGGTGCTGCCGCCGACGTCCTGGTGGTAACCGCGGGATACCAGCACGAATTCACCGGTTTTTAGCAGCCCGCGCCGTTTCAGGCCCGCTATTGCCCGACTGTCCCGCGACGGGCCGTCCAGGCCCTCCACGTCCATCAGCACCGGGTAGACACCGCGGTATAGGGCCACGCGGTTGCAGGTGCTGTGGTGGCGGCAGAAGGCAAAAATGGGATTATCCGAGCGCACCCGCGACATCAGCAGCGCGGTGTTGCCGGTCTCGGTCTGGCAGATGATGGCCTTGATGTCGCGGCAGTGGTTGGCAATGGTCATGGCGGCCATGGCGATGCAGGCATCGCCGGCGGGATAGTTCTGCTGCATCACCCGCGGCGGGCGGCGGCGGGCCCGGTGCTGCTCGGCACCGACAATCACCTCCGCCATACGCTCGACGGTTTCCACCGGGTAGTCGCCGGCAGCGGTCTCAGCCGACAACATCACCGCATCGGTACCATCCAGCACCGCATTGGCCACGTCGCACACCTCGGCGCGGGTGGGCACGGGGCTCGTGATCATCGATTCCATCATCTGGGTGGCGGTGATCGCAACCCGGCTCAGGTGGCGAGCGCGCCGGATCAGGTGTTTCTGGACACCCATCAACTGCGCGTCGCCTATCTCAACCGCGAGGTCGCCGCGGGCAACCATGATGGCGTCGCTGGCGAGAATCAGCTCGTCCAGGTGCGCCTCGTCCGCAATCGCCGCTGCCCGCTCTATCTTGGCGACGATATGGGCGCTGCCGCCGGCGGCCTGCAGTAGTTGGCGGGCCTTGTCGACATCGGCGGCGTCGCGGGGGAAGGACACCGCCAGGTAATCCAGCTCCAGTTCCGCGGCCATCTTGATATCCCCGCGATCCTTCTGCGTCAGCGCCGGCGCGGTCAGGCCGCCGCCCAGCTTGTTGATGCCCTTTTTGTCGGACAGCCAGCCGCCCACCTCCACATGGGTGTGTACGGCGCGGCCATCCACCTTGTGCACCTGCAGGCGCAGGCGGCCGTCGTCCAGCAGCAGGATGTCGCCGGGAGCGCAGTCGTCCGCCAATGCCCCGTAGTCCACCGATACGCCCTGCGCATTGCCGCCCCCCTCGGGCCAGTCCGGGTCCAGTGCGAATTCTGCATCCTTGTGCAGGCGCACGCGGCCATCGCTGAACTGGCCCACGCGGATCTTGGGCCCTTGCAAGTCCCCCAGCACCGCCACATGCCGCCCCTGGCGCTCGGCCTCGGCGCGCACCTGCTCCGCGCGACGGCGGTGGTCGGAGGCCGAGCCGTGGGAGAAGTTGAGTCGCACTATGTCGACACCGGCGGCGACCAGCTTTGCGAGGATATCGGCTTTGTCCGTGGCGGGGCCCAGGGTGGCGACGATCTTGGTGCGTCTGAGCATGTTGGCAAACGTCCCTGCTAAGGCCGTCCGATAGGAGTCGACGGCTGTACAGCAAGCATAGCTTGTCGCCCAACTCCTCTCCCGGCACGGCGCAGCAACTAAGCTTTCCCTAGGAAATGGATGGGCTTGGCGCCAGCGAGCGCTGAACAGGCAGGGAGCGGCACACCGATGGGCAAGTGGGTACAGTTGTGGCTGGTGGGCGTGGCGCTGGTGGTGGGCGGCTGCCTCGGCATGGGTACGGAGGAGGCGCCGGTGGTCCAGACGGCCGGGAACGTGAACACTGTCTGCGGCAATAAATGGGCGCTGAAGCGACTGCGGATCAACGGCGAGGCCATCGCCATCGAGGATACCGATCGCTTCACTTTCCTGTGCAACCGCGAGGGGAATGTGATGGGCAAGAGCGGTATCAACACCTATCGCGGCGCCATGCAGGTCACCGACAACGGCCAGTTGCTGTGGGACACCTCCAGCTTCGCCTCCACCAAGATGGCCGGCCCCGAATCGTTGCTACAGCAGGAAAACAGTTACTTACGCGCGCTGGCCGGCACCCGCCAGGCTTTTACCAAGTCCCGTGGCGATCGCCTGATACTGCGCGACCCCTCCGGAGACATCTATATTGAGTATGTCAAGGTGGGGCCATGAACGCCGCCGCAGACTGCGCGTCCGTTTTGGTGTTAAATGTCACCAAAATAACGAGATTCCCCCAATGTCGCGACGCCTCAAAGTACTTCCGCCACTGATGCTCCTCGCCCTGCTGCCGGCCCTGCCGGGCTGCGGACAGCTGGGCAGCAACGGGCTGGCGGAAAGCGCGGAGGAGGCTTCTGTCTGCGAGCACCAGTGGTTACTCGAGAGCCTGTCGGTGGACGGGCGCGAACACCGCTCCGGCCTGCTGTGGAAAAAACTCTGGCGCGACCGCCCCTACCTCACCTGCGACAAGCTCGGCTATGTGCGCGGCAGTGCCGGCAACAATCCCTACCTGGGGCGCTTCGTCCTCTCCGACAGCGGCGAACTCAGCTGGCTCCAGGCGCCGGTTGTCTCGCGCATGAGCGACACGCGCGACAGCAGTGAACTGGAGAAAGACTATCTCAAGGCGCTGCCACAGACCGACAGCCTCACCATCGAGGGCAGTTCCCTGATCCTGCGGGGCGACAGCGGTTCAACCCGGCTGGAGTTCAAGCGGATAGGGAACGGGGAATGGTGAGCGCGGTTGCGCCCAATCGGCGTCTTCCTTAAAAAAAAATGGCGGCCATTGGCCGCCGAGCATTGACAATCAAGAAGAGTCAAAATCCGCCAAGCGGATTCAAGATGAGAGAAGATCAACGACGCCTCGGGATTACAACTCCAACCCCAATGAGGCTGACAAGCATGTCGTTGTGATTGGTATCCTATCCCCGCGCCGTGACAAACAGATGACAGGCACTCCCACTGCAGAAAATTTTCCGGCCGGCCAGTTCCGGGAACCGACATCCCTGCCGCAGGCCGGATCTGCGCTTTTAAAACGCGGGCAATTTTTATCGATCGCGGCGCTGGTGCCGCTCCAGGTTTTCCTGCCGCTTGCGCTCGCTCTTGCGCAGCAGCACGTAAGTGGCGCCCAGGCCGCCGTGTTGTTTCTGCGCGCTGTGGAAGGCGAGCACCTCGCGCAGCTGCGGCAGCCAGCTGTTGACGCAGCTCTTCAGCAGCGCCGGCTGCTGGCGGCCCTCGCCCTTGCCGTGGGTGATCAGTGCGCAGCGTACGTCCGCCTCGACGCAGTCGCGCACGAATTCCAGCACCGCGCGGCGCGCCATTTCCACCGTGTGGCGGTGCAGGTCCAGGCGCGCATCCACCGTGTATTTGCCCAGGCGCAGGTTGCGGTAGACACCGTTCTGCACACCGTCGCGCTTGAACTCCAGCGGGTCCCAGGGGGCCACCGGCTCGACAAATTCGCCAGACAGCGGATTCAACTCCCGGGCAGTTTCCTGTACGGCGGCCTCACGGCGCGCGCGCCGGCTCGCTTCCGACTCCTGGCGGTCTTTTTTCAGCGCTACCCGGCGCTCCTGCGCCAGGGGCTTTACATCCCCCAGCCTGCCCAGGGCATCCTGAAAAATGTCGCTGTCGCTGCTCACGGTGATACCTCCCCCCGCTGCGGTTAATCCAAAAACAGATCCACCGCCAGTTGATCGGCCTTGGCCGGGTTGTGGGCATAGGCGGTGAAATCGGTAACGCCGCGCTCGCCCAGCAGCACCTCGTCGATCAGCTGGCGGCCGGTTAGGGCATTGTTTTCCGTCACCAGGATTTCGTAGGCCGCATCGGCCATCACCGCCGGCTTGCGACTCTGCTCGAACATCTCGCGGTTGCCCACGGCAAACTCGATTGCCGCCGTGGCCACCAGGGTGCGCGGCCACAGGGTGGTGACACTGACGCCGGCCTCGCGCAGCTCCTCCGCCAGACCCAGGCTCAATATGGTCATGCCGAATTTCGACAGCGCATAGGGAGCGAAAGGTCCCAGCCATTTGGGCTGCAGGTTCAGCGGCGGCGACAGGCTGAGGATATGGGCGTTGCCCGACTGCCTGAGGTAGGGCGCCGCCAGGTGCGCGGTGAGGTAGACGGCGCGGCTGTTGACACTCAGCATCAGGTCGTAGCGCTTGGGTGGCGTGGACGCCACATTGGTCAGGCTGATGGCGCCGGCGTTGTTCACCACCACGTCGATACCGCCGAACGCCTCCGCGGTCCTCTCCATCGCCCCGGCCAGTTGCTGTTCATCGCGCACATCCACCTGCAGTGGCAGCGCCCGTCCGCCGGCGGCCTCCACTTCCTTCGCCACCGAGTGAATGGTGCCCGGCAGCTTGGGGTGCGGCTCCGCGGACTTGGCGGCGATGACGATATTGGCCCCGTCGGCGGCGCACTTGAGGGCGATGGCGCGGCCAATGCCGCGGCTGGCGCCGGTGATAAAGATAGTCCTGCCTTTCAGGGCGCCGGTGTTTTCGGTCAGTGTGACGAATTCTTCACTCACTGTCGGCCTCCGGGGCAATCACTGCCGGACTGTAGATTTCCTTGAACGCATCGGGCATGCGCTTCGGCCTGCCGCTGGACAGCTCGATACAGACCATCTGCCACTGGGCGCGCAGCACCAGCGCCTCGTCGGCGGTGCGGAACACCTGGAAGCGGCGGGTCATGTTCAGGCGGCCGTCCACCCTGGTGAGCCAGGTGCCGAACAGCAGCTCATCGCCCTCCCTGGCCGCCAGTATATAGTCGTACTCGGCGTGGCGGATGGCCATGCCGCGGTCCAGGCCCTGGTAACTGGTGACATCGAGCCCCAGTTCCACGCTGTGGGCCCAGGCGGCGCGCTCGCACCAGCGCACATACTCGGCGTTGTTGGCGTGGTGCAGGCCATCCACATGCCCGGCCTGCACGGTCACCCTCCACACGAAGGGCCGCGGCAAATCCCAGTCCATTCAGAAACTGCGCCCGTCCACCTGAAAGGCGATGCGGCCGCAGTGGCAGCTTCCCTGGTAGGTCACGATGGCTCTCCTGTTGTGGGTGTGGTCCGAGCCTATGTGATTGGCTGGCGCGGGGCAAGGTCGGGACTCGGGACTCGGGACTCGGGACTCGGGACTCGGGACTCGGGACTCGGGACTCGGGACTCGGGACTCGGGACTCGGGACTCGGGACTCGAAAAGAATAACTGAGTCAGATGCGAAGATCCTGCACTGCACCCCGTCCAGTGCACCAAACGCAAAAAAGGCCCCGCTGGGGCCTTTTCGATTCGGAGCGAAGGAAGCTGTCAGGCTTCGTTCTGCTCTTCTGCCTTGGCGCCTTCCGCCTGCTGCTGCGCCTGGGCCAAGGCCGCGGCGAAGAGGGCGTCGAAGTTGATCGGCGGCAGCATCAGGGCCGGGAAGGAGCCCTTGGTCACCACGTTGTCCACCACTTCGCGGGCGTAGGGGAAGAGGATCTGCGGGCAGGCGGTGTTCAGCGCCTGAGCCAGTTGCTGGCCCTCCAGCCCCTTGATGCCGAAGAGGCCTGCCTGCTTCACTTCCACCAGGAAGGCGGTCTCTTCTTCCAGCTTGACGGTGATGGTCAGGGTCAGCGCCACTTCGTACAGATCTTCGTCGATCTTGGCGGTCTGGGTGTTCAGCTCCTGGTTGACCTGGGGCTTCCACTGTTTTTTGAAGACCTCGGCGCCCATCGGGGTTTCGAAGGACAAGTCTTTCAGGTAGATGCGTTGCATCGCGAATTGTACTTGCGGGGCCTCTGCGTTTGCCGCTGCGCCGTTCTGTTCTTCAGCCATGTTACTGCCTGTTCTTTATAAGTGGTTTATTTCTGCCTTCCGTGAGAAAGACTCCCTGGTGAGACTTTCAAATGGGGCCTTCGAATACCGTTTCAAGGCCGGGAATGGATTAATAGCGGCTCTTGCTACGGACTTCGCTACCCGGCTTATCACCGGGCGTGGCTGTCCGCATCACCTTCAGCCATTGGCGCCCAGCAGCTTGTCCAACTGGCCGCTGCGCGCCAGCGCCATCAACTCATCGCAGCCGCCCAGGTGCTGCTCGCCGATCCAAATCTGCGGCACAGTGCGACGGCCCGCCCTGGCGGCCATGTCGGCGCGCAACTGCGGATCACTGTCCACCGGGATCTCGCGGTATTTCACGCCCTTGCTGTCCAGCAGCCGCTTGGCGGTCACGCAATAGGGGCAGAAACGGGTGGTGTAGATAACGACTTCTTTCACTGCGGTGTCCGTCAACTCTTGACCAGCGGCAGGTTCTGGTTGCTCCACTCGCTCATGCCGCCCTGCAGGCGCCGCACCTGGAAGCCCCGCTGCTTCAGCAGCCGGCCCACGGCACCGGCGTGCTGGCCCAGCTTGTCGGCGACGATCAGCGGCTTGTCCTTGTAGGCGGCCAGCTCGCCGACCCGCTCCGCCACCTCACCGTGGGGGATATGCACCGCGTCGACGATATGGCCGGCACTGAACTCACTCTTGTCGCGCACGTCCAGTATCCGCGCGCCCTCGACATTGATCAGCCGCGTCACCTCGTGCACCGAGGCCGGGGTGCCGGCCTTGTAACGCTCGTTCAGTGCGAAAGCGTACAGCAATATCACCAACAGGCTGACCAGCAGCCACTGTTCGCTCATAAAGACGAAAAAATCCACTTCGCCCCCAATCCTTCTTGGTTGTTGTGATCAAGGCGCTCCGGGCGCCCAATGCGGCGGGAGTATACACGATTGTGGCGAAATCTTAACCAGCCAACACCTTTTGACTCAAGTTTCGGAGTTCACGTCGAGAGGCAGTAAACAGCGGAGGGGCACTGCGCGAGGTCCTGCTGCCGGTGGCCACCTGGCAAATGTTTACCGATGAGGTTTTTTGCCAGATGGCCACCGGCAGCAGGGCCGCTCGAAACTGCCGGCTTCAAGGTCGACCAATCCCTGTGAACTCCGAAACTTGTGCTTTCAAAAGCAGGGGGTGCCGACCCCGTCCATTCACCGCCCCATTGGCGTGGTTAAAGGGTGCGCAAACAGGTTAAAATCCGCGTCCGCGCCCCATTCACCAGCACAGGAACAAGCCCCGTTATGGCCGCTGAGCAACATCCCCGCCATCCCTCCACCCCGGGCCCCCTGGTCCTGCTGATCCTGGACGGCTTCGGCCACAGCGATAACCCGGAACACAACGCCATCTACTCGGCCAAGTCGCCGGTATGGGACCAGGTCTGGGCGACCAGGCCCAGGACCCTGATCCAGACCTCCGGCATGGCGGTGGGCCTGCCCGAGGGGCAGATGGGCAACTCGGAAGTCGGGCACATGACCCTGGGCGCCGGCCGCGTCGTCTACCAGAACTTCACCCGCATCAACAAGGCGATCGAGGACGGCGACTTCTTCACGAATCCCGCCTACACCGCCGCGGTGGACAAGGCCGTGGCCAATAACGGCGCCGTGCATATCATGGGCCTGCTGTCCGAGGGCGGCGTGCACAGCCACGACGACCATATCGTCGCCATGGTGACCCTGGCGGCCCAGCGCGGCGCCAAAGCCATCTATGTGCACGCCTTCCTCGACGGCCGCGACACCCCGCCGCGCAGCGCCGAGCCCACCCTGGCGCGCATGATGCAGGTGTGCGATTCCGTCGGCACCGCACGCATTGCCAGCCTGGCCGGGCGCTACTTCGCCATGGACCGCGACCAGCGCTGGAACAGGACCCAACCCGTCTACGACCTGCTCACCCGGGGCAAAGCGGAATACGAAGCCGCCGACGCCCTGGCCGGCCTGGCCGCCGCCTACGAGCGCGGCGAGAACGACGAATTCGTCGCCCCGACCCGGATCGGCAAGGCAGTGCCGATGAAGGACGGCGACGCCCTCATCTACATGAACTTCCGCCCGGACCGCGCGCGCCAGCTGACCCGCGCCTTCACCGACGCGGACTTCGACGGCTTCGAGCGCGCAGCCACACCGAAGCTGGCAGACTTCGTAATGACCACCGAGTACGCCGCCGACATCCAGGCCAGTTGCGCCTTCCCGCCGGAGAACCTGGTGAATACCTTCGGCGAGTACCTGGCGGCCCAGGGCAGGACCCAGTTGCGCATCGCCGAGACCGAGAAATACGCCCACGTGACCTTCTTCTTCAGCGGCGGCCGCGAGGAGCCCTACGAGGGCGAGACCCGCGAGTTGATCAAGTCGCCGAACGTGGCCACCTACGACCTGCAGCCGGAGATGAGCGCGCCGGAAGTGACCGACAAGCTGGTGGCGGCCATCGAGAGCGGCAAGTACGACGCCATCATCTGCAACTACGCCAACGGCGACATGGTCGGCCACACCGGTATCTTCGAGGCCGCGGTTGCGGCGGTGGAAGCCCTGGACAAGTGCATCGACCGCGTCACCAAGGCGGCCCTGGCCGCCGGCGGCGAAGTGCTGATCACCGCCGACCACGGCAATGTGGAAGAGATGTTCGACGCCAATTCCGGCCAGGTCAGCACCCAGCACTCCACCCTGCCGGTGCCCTTCGTCTACGTGGGCGAACGCAAGCTCAGCCTGCGCGACGGCGGCAGTCTGGCGGACGTGGCACCGACCATGCTAGCGTTGATGGACCTGCCGCAACCGGCGGAAATGACTGGCCAAAGCCTGGTGCAATTCGACGGATGACCCACACAGTGAGAGCCCTGGCGATAATCCTTCTGGCGCTGTTGTCCCTGCCCGCCCTGGCGCAATCCGGGGCGGACGAGGACCAGCAGGCGCGTCTGGCAGAGATCAAGCAGCGCATCGAATCGCTGCAGCGGGAACTCAACCAGGTAAAGAGCGAGCGCGACCAGCTGCTCAAGGACCTGGAGGAGAACGAGAAGGACATCTCCGGGCTGCACAAGCGCATCGACAAGATCAAACGCGACATGCAGAGCCGCGGGGAAAAGCTGCGAGCGCTGAAGCAGGAACAGCAGCAGTTGGAGGAATCGCGGCGAAGTATGCAGCGGCGGGCCGAGCAGGAAGTCGCCGCCGCTTACCGACTCGGCAGACAGGAGCAGATCAAGCTGCTCCTGAACCAGCAGAACCCACAGCACATCGCCCGCCAGCTCCGCTACCACCAATACTTCCTTCGTGAACGCAGCCGCGTCATCGGCGACTACCTCACCACCCTCAACTCCCTGCAGACCGTCAGCAGCACCATCGAACGCGAGCGCGACACCCTGGATACGGAACGCCGCCAACTGCAGGAGCGGGAAAAACAACTGGTGGCCGCGCAGCGTTCGCGCCAATCCACCCTCGACAGGTTGGCCGCGCGCCTGGCGGACAAGAGCGGCGAGCTGCAACAGCTGAACAGCGACAGGTCCCGCCTGCAGAAACTGGTGGACGAGGTGGGCCGCGCCATCGCCTCCCTGATCAGCCCCCAGGACCAGCAGCCCTTCGCCAAACAGCGCGGGCGCATGCAGTGGCCGGCAGAGGGTCGCCGCGCCAACGCCTACGGCCAGCGCCGCGCCAACGGCATCACCTGGACCGGCATCACCATCCGCGCCGGGGAGGGCGAGCCGGTACACGCGATTCACCGCGGCCGCGTGGTCTTCTCCGACTACCTGCGCGGCCAGGGCATGCTGGTGATCCTCGACCACGGCGACGGCTATATGAGCCTCTACGCCCACAACCAGTCCCTCACCCGCAGCCTCGGCGAGTGGGTCGAGCGCGGCGACACCATCGCCCGCGTCGGCAACAGCGGCGGCCTGGCCCACAGCGGCCTCTACTTCGAGGTTCGCCACCGGGGCAAGCCGCAGGATCCAGCCGCCTGGTGCCGCTCCTGAATAACTTCCGGTAGATACCCTGCTCATGCCTGCACGGTGGATTCAGCCGCCAACTTGAAAACCCCGCCTACCCCCGGGGTCTACACTTTCGCAAAGAAGTGCAGAAATAAGGCCGAGGTTTCAACGATATGTTCACCCCCAAAGCGCTGACCACCTTTATCGGCGCCGCCGCCCTCACCGCCCTGCCCCTGATGGGCCTCAGCGAAGGCGATTCCACCGGGCCCCACCTCCCGGAAGCGACCAGCCGCCTGCCGCTGGAAGACCTGCGCAGTTTCGCCAAAGTGTTCGAACAGATTCGCCAGGGCTATATCGAGGAGGTGGACGACAGCACCCTGCTGGAATACGCGATCAAGGGCATGCTGCAGGGGCTGGACCCCCACTCCTCCTACCTGGACCGGGAGTCCTTCGACGACCTGCAGGCCAACACCACCGGCGAGTTCGCCGGTCTCGGCATAGAAGTGGGCATAGAGAACGACCACATTACCGTGGTCACGCCCATGGACGACACCCCCGCCGCCCGCGCCGGCCTGAAAGCCGGCGACGTCATCCTGCGGCTGTCCGGCAAATCCCTGAAGGGCGTCAGCCTGGACGAGGCGGTAGAGCGCATGCGCGGGCCCAAGGGCAGCAGCGTCACCCTGACCATCGCCCGCAAGGGCTACAAGGAACCCTTCGATGTGACTCTGAAGCGCGACACCGTGCGCGTGCGCAGCGTGCGCAGCCGGGTGCTCGAAGAGGGCTACGGCTACCTGCGCATCAGCCAGTTCCAGATCGATACCGGCAACGACGTGGCGCGGGAGATCAAGAAGCTACAGAAAAAAGGGAAGTTGAAAGGCCTGATCGTCGACCTGCGCAACAACCCCGGCGGCGTGCTGCAATCGTCGGTGGAGGTGGCCGACGTCTTTCTCGAGGAGGGCCTGGTGGTCTACACCGAGGGCCGCACGGAATCCGCCAACCTCAGCTACTCCGCCGAGCCCGGCGACATGACCGACGGCGCGCCGCTGGTGGTGCTGATCAACGAGGGCTCCGCCTCCGCCGCGGAAATCGTCGCCGGCGCACTGCAGGATCACCGCCGCGCGGTGGTGATGGGTACCGACAGCTTCGGCAAGGGCTCAGTGCAGACGGTGATCCCGATCAACAACGAGCGCGCCATCAAGCTGACCACCGCGCTCTATTTCACCCCCAACGGCCGCTCCATCCAGGCCCAGGGCATCACGCCGGATATCGTCGTCGAACGGGTCAAGGTGACCCGCCTGGAGTCGGCCGCGCGCACCACCGAGGCGGACCTGGCCGGACACCTGGGCAACGGCAACGGCGGCGAGGAGCGCAGCGCCGCGGACCGAGAGCGGGAGAAGGAGGGCCGCGACGACTGGCTCGATCGCGACAACCAGATTTTCGAGGCGCTCAACGTACTCAAGGGGCTGAACCTCTACGCCCAGAGGGACAGGGGACTGCGCGCTCGGGTCGCCCGCGCGGACTGAATCCGGGGATATTTACCGTCGCATCTCTATGCCAGCGTCCTGCATAAACGCCTTGGCCTCGGCAATCGTGTACTCGCCGAAGTGGAAGATACTGGCCGCCAACACCGCATCGGCGCCGCCCGTCAACACGCCGTCCACCAGGTGCTGCAGGTTGCCCACGCCGCCGGAGGCGATCACCGGCACCGGCACCGCATCGGATACCGCGCGGGTCAGGGCCAGGTCGAAACCGTTCTTGGTGCCGTCCCGGTCCATGCTGGTCAGCAGTATCTCTCCCGCGCCGAAGTCGGCCATCTTCTTCGCCCAGTCGACCGCGTCTATGCCGGTCGGTTTGCGGCCGCCGTGGGTAAAGATCTCCCACTTGCCTTCGCCCACCTGCTTGGCATCGATGGCGACGACGATGCACTGGCTGCCGAAACGCTCCGCGGCCTCGCGCACGAATTCGGGGTTCTTGACCGCGGCGGAATTGACCGCGGTCTTGTCGGCGCCGGCGTTGAGCAGGTTGCGGATATCCTGCAGGGTGCGCACGCCGCCGCCGACAGTCAGCGGGATGAATACCTGGGAGGCCATCTTCTCCACCGTGTGGAGGGTGGTGTCGCGCTCCTCGTGGGTGGCGGTGATGTCGAGAAAGGTGATCTCGTCCGCGCCCGCCTCGTTGTAGCGACGCGCGATTTCCACCGGGTCGCCGGCATCGCGGATATCGACGAAATTGACACCCTTGACCACACGGCCGGCATCCACGTCCAGGCAGGGAATAATGCGTTTGGCGAGCCCCATGTTATTTTTCCCAGTCGTCGCAGAGCTGCTGCGCCTCGCGCAGGCTGAGCTTGTCTTCGTAGATGGCGCGGCCGGTGATGGCGCCGGCTATCTCCCCGGCCTCCAGCAGCTGGCGGATATCCTCGATACTGCTGACACCGCCGGAGGCGATAATCGGGATATGCACCGCGCGCGCCATTTCCAGGGTGGCCGGCACGTTGACGCCCTGCATCATGCCGTCGCGGGCGATATCCGTGTACACGATGGCACTCACGCCGCAGTCGGCAAAGCGTTTTGCCAGCTCGGTGGCCTGCAGTTCGGAAACCTCCGCCCAGCCCTCGGTGGCCACCAGGCCGTCCTTCGCATCCAGGCCGACGATGATATGCCCCTCGAACTCGCGGCAGGCCTCGTACACCAGTTGGGGGTTCTTCACCGCGGCGGTGCCGATAATCGCCCAGGTCACGCCGGCGTCCAGGTATTTTTCCACCGTGCGCAGGTCGCGGATGCCGCCGCCGATCTGTACCGGCAGGTCGGGAAACTGTTTCGCGATCGCGGTGACCGCATCATGGTTGACCGGGTTGCCGGCGAAGGCGCCGTTCAGGTCCACCAGGTGTAACCGCTTCGCCCCTTCGTTGACCCAGTGCTGCGCCGTGGCCAGGGGGTCGTCGGAGAATACGGTGGCGTCTTCCATCTCGCCCTGGCGCAGGCGCACGCACTGGCCGTCTTTCAAGTCGATTGCGGGGATTACGATCATGGTCTGTCTTTAATTTGGCGGTGAATTCAAATCTTCATGTAGGAGCGGCGGGGCGGCCATCCGCCGTTGGCCGCGATTGGACTTTCGAGTGGGCACCCACTCCGAATCGCGGCCACCGGCCGCTCCTACGGTGTTAGGGTTTACCGTTCCAGCCCACAAAATTCTTCAACAATTGCAAACCGGCATCGGCACTTTTTTCCGGGTGGAACTGGGTGGCGAAAATATTTTCCCGCGCCACCGCGGCGGCGAGGGACACACCGTACTCCGCTTCCCCGGCGACAGCCTCGTTACCCTGGGCCGGCACATAGTAACTGTGCACGAAATAGAAACGGCTGCCGTCCTCGATATCGCGCCACAGCGGGTGCGCCCGCTTCTGCGCGACGCGGTTCCAGCCCATATGGGGAACCTTCAACCTTGAGCCGCAGGCGCCAGCCTCTCCCCCTTCATGCAGGTCATTGCCGAAAAACTTCACCGGCTGCGGGAAGATATCCAGGCAGTCGACGCCGTTGTTCTCCTCGCTGTGGCGCATCATGATCTGCATGCCGACGCAGACGCCGAGCACCGGCAGGCCGGATTCGATTGCATCTTTCAACAGCGGCGCAAACCCGGCATCACAAAAGCCCGCCATACAGTCGCGGATGGCGCCGACGCCCGGCACCAGCAGTCTGTCCGCGCCCTGGGCCTGTTCCGGCGCGGTGGCCAGCACCACCTCCTCGCCCGGCGCGACCCGGTGCAGGGCACTGGCCACCGAGTGCAGGTTGCCCATGCCGTAGTCGAGTACCGCGATTTTTTTCTTTGGCGAGGGCATCAGAGCACACCCTTGGTGGACGGCATGGTCCCCGCCATGCGCGGGTCCGGCGTCAGGGCCATGCGCAGGGCGCGGCCGAAAGCCTTGAACACCGTCTCCACCTGGTGGTGGGCATTGTGGCCGCGCAGGCAGTCGATATGCAGGGTTACCAGGGCGTGGTTCACGAAGCCCTGGAAGAATTCGTAGAACAGCTCGGTATCGAAGTTGCCGATGCGCTTCTGGGTAAAGGGCAGGTTCATCACCAGTCCCGGGCGTCCGGAGAAATCGATCACCACCCGCGAGAGGGCCTCGTCCAGGGGCACATAACTGTGGCCGTAACGGGTCATGCCCTTCTTGTCGCCCACCGCCTCGGCGATCGCCTTGCCCAGGGTGATGCCGATATCCTCCACCGTATGGTGGTCGTCGATATGCACATCGCCCTTGCAGCTGATATCCAGGTCGATCATGCCGTGGCGGGCAATCTGGTCGAGCATGTGCTCGAGGAAGGGCACCCCGGTGTCGAACACACCGCGGCCGTCCCCGTCCAGGTTGACGCTGACGGCGATCTTGGTTTCCAGGGTGTCGCGTTTGACGCTGGCTTTGCGCATGGGCGTTGCCGTCCTCCTATTTTGGGGATTGGAGCGATAAGACAGAAGGCGCGAATTATAGGACGAATGCCTGCCCCTGTGGCCGGTTGGTGACAGATGAAACTTGATTAGTGGCCGCGAGCCCATATCATACGCCCATGGTCAGCCACTCCCCCCACAACAAATCCCGCTACTGGGCCAGCCTGCTGCTGTTGCTTGCACTGCTCGCCGCCCAGCCGCTGTGGGCGGAGCACATCCACCTGGACAACGGCCAGGTGGAGCTGTGCGACCTCTGCTTCAACCATATGCCCGCCGCCCTCGGCGGCGACTTCCACTTCGCCCAGCCAGCGCCGGTCGCTCTCCACCGCGTCCAGACCGCACCGGTTCCGCGCGATTGCCAGCCGGAGCGCCAGAGCGCCCGCGGGCCCCCTGTATACCTGTCATTCCGCTGAATGGCCTCGAGATTGGACGCGAAGGGTCTGATGCCGGGGGCTTTTTGCGGGACTGTCTGCGAGAGGGACCTCGCGGACAAGCCTACAGAAAAAGCCCCCGGCAGCAGACCCGCCACCCCGCCCTGATCTGGCGCCATCCGCCCAGAAAACAGAACACCGATAAGTTTGTATAGCGGCAACGGCTGCCCGTTCGTCAATGGCAGTGCCGTCGCCCGCGTGACAGGAATTAAAAACCGATGAACAAGACCAGCAAACTGGCCCTGGCGATCGCCGGCGCCCTGAGCGTGCCCTCCGTCTATGCCGCCGAGGCCCTGGAAGAAGTCAATGTAACCGTTTCCCCCCTGGACAAACCCGCCGACGCCGTGGCCGCGCCGGTCTCCGTGCTGTCCGGCGACGCCCTGCGCGACGCCGCCTCCGCCACCCTGGGCCAGACCCTGGAGAACCAGCCCGGCGTCGCCAACGCCTCCTTCGGCGGCGGCGTCGGCCTGCCGGTGATCCGCGGCCAGAGCGCCAACCGGGTCAAAGTACTGAATGACAACCTGGACGTGGCCGATGCCTCCAACACCAGTTCGGACCACGCCGCCGCGCTGGAGCCGCTGCTGGCCCAGCGCATCGAGATACTGCGCGGCCCCGCCACCCTGCGCTACGGCAGCGGCGCCATCGGCGGCGTGGTCAACGTGATCGACGGCCGCATTCCCACCCAGGTGCCGCAGGAACTCGAGGGCGCGCTGGAGATGCGCCACAACAGCGGCAACAGCCAGGACGCCGGGGTATTCCGCCTGTCCGGCGGCGCCGGCCGGGTGGCCTGGTACCTGGACGGTGTCTACCGGGACAGCGACGACACTGAAATCCCCGGTCTCGCCATCATCCACCGGGAAGAAGAGGAACACCACGAGGAAGAGGGCGAGGAGCACGAAGAGCACGAGGAGTTCAACACCGACGGCTACCTGGCCAACAGCAACGCCCGCGCCCACAGCTATAGCGGCGGCGCCTCCTGGATCACCGACAGCGGTTTTGTCGGCCTGTCGGTGAACCGCCTGGAAAACAACTACGGCATTCCGCTGGGCGCCCACCAGCACCACCACGAGGAAGAGGAACACGAAGAAGAAGGGCTCGCGGAGGAAGAGCACGAGCATGAGCACGGCGAGGAGCCGGAAGCGGTGCGTATAGCACTGGAACAGACCCGCTACGACCTCAAGGGCGAGCACCGTTTCGACAGCGACTACTGGGACAAGCTGCGCGTTCGACTCGGCTACAACGACTACGAACATGTGGAACTGGAAGAGGGCGAGCCGGGCACCCGCTTCACCAACCAGGCCTGGGAAGGCCGCGTCGAAGTGACCCACGACGACGGCGGCGAGTGGCGCGGCGCCTACGGCCTGCAACTGTCCGACAAGGACTTCGCCGCCATCGGCGAAGAGGCCTTCGTGCAGCCTTCCAATACCCGGAGCGCCGGCGCCTTTGTGATGAAGGAGCGCCAATGGGGCGGCTGGCACCTGGACCTGGGCGGACGCCTGGAGCGGGTCAGCGTGGACCCGCAGACGGGCTCCGCGGAAGACTACAACCTGGTCGGCGCCAGCGCCGCGCTGCAGTACTTCCCCGCCGAACACCAGCACCTCAGCCTGGGCCTGACCAGCGCCGAGCGGGCGCCGGTGGCGGAGGAATTGTTCGCCGACGGCGCCCACGTGGCCGAAGCCCGCTACCTGATCGGCAACAACGACCTGGACGTGGAAAACTCCCTCAACCTGGAACTGGGCTACCACCACCACAACGACGAAGCCAGCGGCTGGCACGCCGCGCGGGTGGAGGCGAACCTCTTCTACAACCGGGTCGGCGACTATATCTACGCCGCCAACCTCGATGACGAAGACTTGTTCAGCGAATTCCCCACCTACACCTACGTCAACCGCGACGCCACCTTCTACGGCGCCGAGGCCTCGGTCACGGTACCGCTGGTGAACACCCTGTCACTGACCCTGTTCGGCGACAGCGTGCGCGCCCAATTCGACGACAGCGTCAACGGCGAGAGCCGCGACGTACCGCGCATGCCGCCGCTGCGCGTCGGCCTGGCCCTGGGCGGCAACTACGACCAGTGGAGCTGGGAGTGGCGCACCGCAAAAGCCGCCGACCAGGACCGCACCGGCGCCTTCGAGGAGCCCACCGACGGCTACACCCGCATGGACCTGACCGCCCGCTACAATCTCAGGCTGGGCAATACCGACATGGTGCTCTTCGCCAGCGGCCGCAACCTTCTGGACGAAGAGATCCGCAACGCCACCTCCCTGCTGCGCGACTACGCCCCGGAGATGGGCCGCAGCGTCGAGGCCGGCGTACGGTTTATTTTCTGATCCGTAACTGCTTCAATTAGCCCACCGAAGGCTCCCGCCCGCCCGGGCGGGGGCCGAATCTCCTACAATACCCGGATAACTTTCCTTGTAGGAGCGGCGGGGCGGCCATCCGCCGGTGGCCGCGATTGATCTTGCCAATTGCCACCGTCGATCGTGGCCACCGGCGGATGGCCGCCCCGCCGCTCCTACCACCAAAAACACAGGGACTCATCCTCCATGGCCTGGATCAAGCGCACCGTCATCGCCCTGCTCGTCGTCATCCTGCTGCTCGCCGGCGCCGTCGCCTGGCTGCTGACCGGCCTCGACGTCAACCAGTACAAGCCACAGCTGGAGCAGCTGGCGGCCAAGCAGGGCATAGCCCTCAAACTGGAGGGCGATATCGGCTGGCAGCTGTGGCCGGATATCGCCCTCAAGCTGGAGGGCGTACAGCTGGCGCCGCTGCCGCAGCCGGACCAGCCGCTGGTGCGCGCGGACGCCATTTCCATCGGCGTGGCGCTGATGCCGCTGCTGAAAAAGCGTATAGAAGCGCGGGAAATCCTCCTGAGGGGCCCGCAGATAGACCTCAGCGTGGACGAACAGGGCCGCGGCAACTGGGAACTGCTCACGGAAGCCATGGAGGCACAGAAAAAACAGCAAGCGGAACAGCCGCCCAAGCTGGCCATCCCCGAGAGAAAAGCCGCCGACAAGGCCGCGCAGGACCTGGACCTGGCACTGGAAAAACTGCGCATCGAGGACGGCCGCCTGAGCTACAGGGACGCGGGCAACAAGACCGAATACACCGTGGCGCAACTGCGCGTGGCCGCCGACAACCTGGTTCCCGGCGGCGAGCCGGGCGCCGTGGAGGCCAGCGCGGAGATCAGCGGCAGCGCCCTCAAACAGCCGGTGCAGCTCAGCCTGTCCAGCACCCTGGCCCTGGACGAGGGCCTGAACGGCCTGCGCCTGCAGCCGCTGGAACTGGCGCTGGGCAGCGGCGAGGCCGCGGCGAAACTTCTCCTGCGCGGCCACGTGCGCCGCACTGCCGCCGGCCAGCCCTGGCAGATCCAGATGAATGTCAACGCCGACGTCGAGCCCCTGCGCCCCTGGCTGGCGGTTACCGGTACCGAACTGGCCACCCAGAGCGGCGCCGTGCTGCAGAAGCTCAGCCTGGAGACCAGCCTTGAGGGCACGGACAAGAAGCTCGACCTGACCCCGCTGCAACTGCAGTTGGACGACACCGTCTTCGCCGGCAGTGCCCAGCTGCGCAACGCCGAGATGCCGGGCCTGGACCTGACCCTGCGCGGCGGAACCCTGGTGCTGGACGACTACCTGCCGCCCCCGGCACCGGAGGCCGAGCAGCAGCTAGCCCCCCCGCCGGCGGAACCCGTGCCCCTGCCGCTGACCGCCATGCGCGGCTTCAACGCCAACCTGGACCTGTCCCTGGAGCAACTGAAGGCCGTCGACCTGCAGTTGGACAGGCCCCAGCTGCAACTGACCGTCGACAACGGCCTCTACCAGTTGCAGAAACTGACCGCCGACCTCTACGGCGGCGAGCTCAGCAGCAACGGCAAGTTCAACGCCCGCGGTCAGTCCGCCGAGGCGGAACTGAGCGGCGGCCTCGCCAATGTGGAAATCTCCAAAGTACAGCAGGCCCTCTTCCCCAGCGACGATCAAGGTAGCAAAGTGCAGCTATCCGGCCGGACCACCGTCAACTGGGCCGCGCAGACTCAGGGCGCCGATACCCGGCAATTGCAGAAACAACTGCGCGCCGCGGTGCAGCTGTCCAGCGACCAACTGGCCCTGGCGCCCTTCAACCTGGAAAAGGGCATGTGCCAGTTGGTCAGCTACGCCGAGAAGACCCCGCTGCCGGAGCGGGAGTGGCCCGCCAGCACCCGCCTGCAGGACCTGCGCGTCAATATCGCCGTCGAGGGTGACAAGGTGACGGTGCAGGAAGTGCTCGCCGGCGTGGAGAATATCGCCCTGACCGGCGACGGCAAGATCAACCTGGAGAAACAGGACTTCGACTTCGCCCTCGGCCTGGCCCTGGTCGGCGAGCGCACCTCCGCCGACGGCTGCACCGTCAAGAACGACCGCTGGCGCAACCGCCCGCTACCCCTGCGATGCAAGGACAGCTTCAAGGACGCCGGCGCCGGCAGCTGCAAACCCGACAGCCGCCGCCTCGACGACCTGCTGCGCGAAGAACTCAAATACAAGGCCGAGAAGAAATACGGCGAGAAAGTGGATAAAAAGGTCGAAGAGCTGAAAGAGAAATTCAAGGGCCTGTTCAAGCGCGACTGACCCCGGGAGCGCCGAGCCCCCAGCCCTGTAAACGGCCGAAGGCCGCCCCGGGAACGCCGAACTCCAGCTCGGCAAGCGGCCGAAGGCCGCCATTCCACAAACCAGCAGTAAACCCATGACCCCAAAACAATTCCAACAAGCCGTCCTCACCTGGTTCGACCAACACGGCCGCAAAGACCTCCCCTGGCAACGGGACATCACCCCCTACCGTGTCTGGGTGTCAGAGATCATGCTGCAACAGACCCAGGTCACTGCAGTAATCCCCTATTTCGAGCGCTTTATGGCCAGCTTCCCCACCCTGCAGAGCCTCGCCACGGCGCCTCTGGACCAGGTGCTGGCCCACTGGAGCGGCCTCGGCTACTACGCCCGCGCCCGCAACCTGCACAAGTGCGCGCAGGTGCTAGTGAGTGATCACAACGGCGAATTCCCCCGCGACGTCGAGGCCCTGGCTGAACTGCCCGGCATCGGCCGCTCCACCGCCGGTGCCATCGCCAGCATCAGCATGGGCCTCAAGGCGCCGATCCTCGATGGCAATGTCAAACGGGTACTGGCCCGCTTCAAGGCCGTCGACGGCTGGCCCGGCCAGACCACCGTGGCCAACCGGCTGTGGCAATTGGCGGAATCCCTCACGCCGGACCGGCGCGGCAACCACTACACCCAGGCGATGATGGACCTGGGCGCCACCCTCTGCACGAGAACCAAACCCCGCTGTGACCACTGCCCCCTGGCCAAAGCCTGCACCGCCCGCGCCCAGGGCAATCCCCAGCAGTATCCGGGCAAGAAGCCGCGCAAGGAAAAGCCCGTGCGCAACGCCACCATGCTGCTGCTCGAGTACGATGGCGAACTCTACCTGGAACAGCGCCCGCCCACTGGTATCTGGGGCGGTCTCTGGTGCCCGCCGCAACTGGACGGGGACGACGGCGGCGAAGCCAGCGCGCAGGAATGGCTGGCGGTCCGGGAGCTGCACACCCAGCAGGTCCACGCGCTGCCGCAACTGCGCCACACCTTCACCCACTTCCACCTGGACATTGCGCCGGTGTGGGTACAATTGGCAAAAGTACCCACACAGGTGGCGGAGAGCGGCAGCGGCTGGTATAAACTGCGCCAACTCAACCGCCCCCGCGCGGCGCAGGAACTGGGCCTGCCAGCGCCCATCGTCAAGCTGGCCAAACAACTGCTGGCGTTACAGGCGCCACTGCTCGCCGAATCCCCGGTGCCCTGATTGGCCTCTTCTCCCCTCTCCCGCTTGCGGGAGAGGGGCCGGGGGAGAGGGCCGGGCCGCAGGCCCGCCATTCGCGGCCAACGGCGGATGGCCGCCCCGCCGGTCCTACAGTAAGAATTGTCCGAATCGAAAACGGAGATCCCCAATGTCCAGAACCGTATTCTGCCGCAAATACCAACAGGAACTGGAAGGCCTGGACGCCCCTCCCTTCCCCGGCCCCAAGGGCCAGGACATCTTCGAGAACGTCTCAAAAAAGGCCTGGCAGGAGTGGATGGCGCACCAGACCATGCTGATCAACGAGAAGCGCCTCAATATGATGGAACCCTCCAGCCGCGCCTACCTGGGCGAGCAGATGCGGAAATTCCTCAGTGGAGAGCGCTATGATGAAGCCGAGGGCTTTGTGCCCCAGGCCGGTGACGACGAGGGCAAAGGCGACTGAAAAGTGAGTGCTCACTGACGGGAAAACTATTTAGCAATCAAAGGCTTGACTCAGCCCCGGGGAGCGGGTTTAATACGCGCCTCGCGACGCCGGGCAAGCCCGGAATACAGCGAAGCCCAGATAGCTCAGTCGGTAGAGCAGGGGATTGAAAATCCCCGTGTCGGTGGTTCGATTCCGCCTCTGGGCACCATACCAAAAGCCTCACCCGCAAGGGTGGGGCTTTTTTGTTTGTGTTGGGATCTGTCAGAAGGAAGAGGAAATAATGCAGAAAGCGATTTTGTGTTCGGCTTCGGCAAACACTCCTGGAACAAGCGGGCGAGGGTCAATTATTCTCACCTGGCCTCCGGGCCACCTGCAAGGGGAAACAGACACGCTGGGGAGCCTGTCAGCTCATTGAGAACCCATTCTCCGGAAAGGCAACACAATCCTCCAGGATTCTCCGGTAAGTCTCAACCGACCAATTGAAATTGTCCACTACTGCATCCTGCTCCTCTGCTGAGAAGCTTTCCAGAAGCTGAAATGCGCTTTCAACGTGATCGATATCCTCTTCAACATGCACTTTCAGAAAGCCCGCACAGCGGACGCCATGCGCAGAGCAAACCTTATCAAACAGTACGGGGCCATGGTCTCGCGCCAGGAGTTCAAGCATCAACACATACCCCAGAAACGGCCTATCGCCATGCTTGCGAATCAGTTCATACTGGTACCAGTAAAACGCTCTGGTACTCAACTGTTCGCCATAGCGGGCAATATCGGCACCGAGGCGCTGCAGGTCTGCCAACGCTATCCGTTCGTGTCCCTTCTCCTCTTCCCTATGCTCCCTGTATCTCGCTTTCGCAGCGGGGTCATCAGTATAAAATTCACAAAATTCCAACAACCGTGTTGAATGGCTCGTAAAGTAATAAGTCTGGGATAGCCAGGCTGCGTAAAATTCCGAACTCTCCCAAGACTGCGCCTCCAAAGTTTTCCCCACGGCCTCAACAGACAACTGTATCCCGGTATTCATACAAAACCCTTTCCTTATCTCCGATTAATATTTTTGTTTTTTTGACCTGACTGAGAATCTCTCCAGGAGCCGAGAAAATAGCAGATTGCACATCCTCCGGGCTGAACGAAAAAAAAGTCGCATCGACGTTATAGACCTGGATTCCCCTCCAAACCGGGTCCCCACCAATAGCCCTGGCCAACTTGTCAATGTTCTTACTGTTGTTGGAAAGGCCCAACATCTTGTCGAAGCCCAAGCTTAATGCATAAGAATTTCCAGCCAGCGTCAATGGATAGAGGATACGTTGACTGCGATACTGGAAATCCACAGTGACATTACTCATGATATAACCGCGGCATGGCTTGTCGGCCGTGACTTTCAACCATGCATCTTCCGGGACGAATTGAAACCAGCTGTCCCTCCATGCAGACGGACATCGAAAGTCAATAGCCCTGTAGGCAACCAGAGCTGCACAGTGCCCCCCATCGAAAGCACCGGCCCAGAAACTCTGCCGGGTGAAATCATCGGAATGAACCACCTTACCGGGCATTTCGAACTGATTTTTGAACGCATCCCTCCAAACGCGATACCAGGTATTAAATGCCGACTCGTAGTAAGGAGCCACCCCTTCTTCAATACCTCTGCCAGGAAAAACTACAAATTTCATACGCTTATTATTTTCTACAGCCCCAGAACCAAGCGGAACAGATAATCCTCAGTACCGCATCCCTCTCCGTACAGCAAGCCAGGCCCCAAGGATCAAACCCCCGATGGCACCTCACCCAACCCGGCCTCCTACACACGTCTCCATCCCAAACAATACCTACCCAACCTGACTTTTATGTCTCAAAATTTACTCCAACCAATGTTAATAATCAAATTGATGATCACCGTCCTGAATCCAGCGAATTGGAATAACCAAGCTATTGCCCAGCTTAATTGAGCTGTAGTACAAAAGAACCACTTAGCAATGCAAAAATCGTGCAACAAGTGTCATTGAACCCAATAAATACTCGCTGACATCAAATGACACAAATGCATATTGACACTCATTAAATCCATGCGTGCATATTTGGACAAAAACTCAATTTTGCGCTGTACTCAAGGTGTACCACTGCCATGCCAACAACAACCATAGAAACCCACATGAAGCCGGACACCCAATTACTAAAAACTGTCTGGGAACACAACAAGCAAAACCTCAGCACCAGCAAGGTTGGCCTCAACAGGCTTGAAATAGACAGGCTGATTTCTTCCATCTTCAGCAACGGCCCCTCCTACTTTTACACCCTGGATACTGTCGATGCCGGCATGCAGCTGGATTTCGTGAGCCCGGACATCAAGGACATCCACGGGCTGGATCCCCGCAGCGTCACTTTCCAGGATATTCTGGACCAGGTGCATCCTGACGATATGTATTTCGTTGCAAAAGCCGAGGCCAAGGCCTTTGAGTTGCTCATGGAAAAAATCGCTCCGAAAAACAGAAAAAAATACAAATTTTCCTATTGCTTTCGCTTCAGGACAGCGGATGGCTCTTATCAACTGTTTAACCATCAAGCTATTGTTTTGACCACTGATGAGTACGGAAGACACGCAAAAGCCTTGAATATCCACACCAACATAAGTCACCTGGCTGACAAAAATAACTACCGCCTTTCCGCCATTGGCATGTTCGGGGAGCCCTCGTTCTTGAATATCGGAATAGTAGATGGAGAACGACTTATTCCGGAGGCCAAACCGCCACTCAGCAACCGGGAAATACAGGTGATCAAATTGATGTCACAAGGTCTCACCAGCATCGAAATAGCCGATCAATTGTGCATCTCCCAAAACACGGTAAAGAATCACCGAAGAAGCATTTTGCAAAAATCTGACTGCAAGAACACCGGGCAGTTGATTACTAAATGCATGAATGAAGGGTTAATTTAGAAGCAAAGCCGAAGATTGAAAATAGCCCAAAAGGACTATTGTCAAAAAGGCCGATCGGCGGCACTTTAGTCGGGAGTCTTCGAAGCCCCGAAACAATTCGAAGCTCAGCGGTACAGGGATGTACCGTTTAATGAGCAGGACGCTCACCCTTGAGGGTTTGCCGGCTTGGAGAGGGCGCATTGCCCGCCGGCTATCAGGAAAATGGCGCCCTCATCGGGCCTGCAACCGACCTCGCCATTTCCTCTCCATACAGGCGGTTGACCAACCGCAGCGCAAAGTTCATCGCCGTCCCCGGCGCCTGACTGGTGATCAGGTTCCGGTCCTCTACCACCGGTTCGTCGCTCGTCTCTTTGACCTGTCCATCCAATTCCTCGCGAAAGCCGCTGTGGCAGGTAGCGCGGTACTCCGCGATCAACCCATGCCTGCCCAGAACCACTGCCGGCGAGGCGCAGATGGCCCCCAGCCAGCGGCCGGAATTCAGCTGCGCGGCAATCATATCGATCAACGGCTCGCAGTTGTGGAGGTGTTCCGCGCCCGGCATGCCGCCAGGCAGGGCGATCAGGTCCCAGTGTCCGCTGGCGCAGTCCCGCAACAGGCAGTCCGCCTCTATGGCGACGCCGCGGGAGGCGGTGATGCGCTCATCCGGCATTACCGAAGCCAGGGTGACCTCGGCGCCGGCGCGGCGCAGCACGTCGACGATGGTGACGGTCTCGATCTCCTCCGAGCCGTCGGCGATGGGGACCAGTACCCTGGGCATGCTTCGACCTCCGCAGCGGAATCTACAGCCATACAGACCAGAATAGACGGATTACGTTGGCGCCGAAGCTGTAGGTCGGCTCCTCCCCCGGCGCTATGGCGGTGCCGTCGCCGTGCACGGTGACATCGCGGAAGTCGTCGTAGTCGAACAGTATATGGTCCCAGTAGAGGTTGACCGTGTTCTTGCGGTCGAACAGGGACCAGCGGTCCGGCAGCACATAGGCGACGCCGACGCCAAAGGCGAGACTGCGGAAGTCACTCAGCTCCTTGTCCCGGGCGCGAAAGTTGGTGGCGTTCAGGTAGGGGAAGAGATCGCTGTAGAAATCGGCCCCGCGCTGCTGGTAGAAGCGCAGCTTGCCCTCCAGGATCCACTGGTCTTTCTCCTCCAGCGGGTGCGTATAGCGGAACTCGAGATTGTTCGCGCGCACGCCCCAGCTGTCGACGTAGTAGCGGTATTCGCCCTTTACCGCGGCGCGGTAGGGCAAGTGGTATTTGCCGCGGACCGCCACCGCGTCGCTGTTGCGGGTGGTGGGGTAGAACTCCGGCTGGTAGCTGAAGCCGGAGCCCGAGGCCGGGTCCAGGTAGCGGACGCTGCGATAGGGGTTATTGAGGAAGCCCTCGTCGGCGACCGTTTCCACGCTCAGTTCGGCAATCAGCTTTTGGGTCAGGATCTGGTTCCAGCTCAGCGCGTAGCGACGGTGCTCCGCCTGGGCGGCAAAGTTGTCGTCGCCGTTGCGGAACACATCGTCGTTACCCATGCTGACACGCAGGTCCAGGGTACTGAGGTCGCCGAAGAAGCCCTGGCTGACGCCAAAGGAGACCGTCTCCGCCTGGTAGTCGTTCTCAGAGCTGTTGGTGTAGCCGAGGCTCAGGGCGGTCTTGTCCACCAGGTAGTCGGCGCCGAGGGAGAACTCGTCGCGCTGCTCGGAGTAGCGGCTGGCGGTGGCCTCCACGTCGATCGAGGCGCCGGAGATCATGTCCACATAGTAGTTGGCGGACAGGGACAGGTTGTTGCCGACATTCTTGCGCACCAGCACAGAGGGGCCGTCGATGGTGACGCCGCCGCCGCTGTAGGAGTGGTACATGGTGTCGGCGCGCTCTTCGGGCAGTACCGCAGCAGTGGCGGTGAGAGTAAAGAGCAGCCAGGCACAAAACAGTCCTGTAGGAGCGGCCCATGGCCGCGATCTGTGTGGGGCAGAACCAGAAGCCGATCGCGGCCATGGGCCGCTCCTACAAACGCTGCCTTTAGCCAGTTTATCAATTGCAGCCACAACCGCCTCCACTTCCGCCCTCCGCGCCGCGGGCCGCCTCGCGGGCCTCGTAGACGTGGTTCATATAGCCGGCCGCCACCGGGTCCCGCTCGAAGCCCATGATGGGGTCGGCCAGGTAGTGGCGCTCGTAGGGGGCCACCCAGGGGGTCGCGGTGCAGCCGCTGAACAACAGGACTGCGCAAAGCGGGATCAGCAGGCGGATCATGGGTTACTCCCGGATCAGTTCCTTGATGATTTTCTTGTAGGCGGCCTCGTCGCCGTCGCGGTAGCCGCGGTGGATATGGCGCACATTGCCGTCGCGGTCGATAAACACCGAGCTGGGCATGGCATCGATGCCGTATTTCTTGCTGACGTCGCCGGCGCTGTCGAAGAGTATCGGGAAATCCACCGGTATTTTGCCCAGCATCTTCTCCGCGTCGGCGCGCTCGGAATCCACGTTCACACCCCACACCTGGAAGCCGGCGGCCTCGTAGCGGGCATGCAGTTCGTCCAGCAATGGCATCTCCTTGCGGCAGGGTCCGCACCAGGAGGCCCAGAAGTTCAGCATGATCACTTCGCCGCGCTGCTCCGCCAGGCGCAGGTTGTCGCCCTTGTTGGAGGCCAGGGTGAAATCCGCCGAGGCTTCGGCGGCCAGGGCCAGGTGCGAACAGAAAAGCAGGGCCAGGCCGGCTATGAGTCGAATCATCTCAATCTCCTTGTCGTCATTCAGAAAAAGAAGGAAACACCGAGTTGCGCGGAAAGATTATTGGTCCGCTGCGCCTCGCCGAAAATCTCGTGCTCGAAAACGTGGTCGCGAAAATCCAGGCGCAGCGCCAGCCAGTCGCTGGCCAGCACCCGCGCGCCGACGCCGAAGTTGTAGGTAAAGTGCGCCTCGTCGGCGAAGGAGGTGTTGCCGACACCGCCGATCAGGTAGAGGCTGCTGTTCAGGGCCCAGTCGCCGAAAACAAAGTACTCACCGGGAAACAGGTTCCAGGCCAGGGACAGGTTGTAGTAGCTCAATTCGCGCTGGTCGTCGGTCAGCAGGGGCGCCGAGCCGCTCAGGCGCTCGAAGCTGGACTCGCCCAGGTCCGTCTCACCGTAGGCGACCTCCATAAACAGATCTTCGTTGATATGGTAGGCCAGGGCGCCACCGTAGAGGGGGTTGGAACCGAAATCCTCCACATTGATCACGCCGCCGAAGGCGGTGAACTCGATGTTTTCGCTGTCGAGTTTCGCCTCGCGGATTTCGCGCCGCTCCAGGTCCGGGGAAACGATGTCATCGAGCACATCATCGCCCTGTGCCTGTGCGCCGGCGGCAAAAACGCAGACTGCAGCCGTTACAGATACACGTCGAAACCAAGCTTCCACTCGACTATCTCCTGGTTGTTTTCCCGCGAGGTGAGCAGGTAGTGATTGGCGTACTCCGCCCTGAGCGCAAAGCGGCGGGAGAGGTAGGTTTTCACCCCCAGGCCGGTCAGCATGGCGGTATCGCGACGGTCATTGGTTGCAACGATGGTGGCGTTGGGAGTTGTCAGGTTGATACCGGTACCGAGCATAAAGTAGGGAGACAGCTTCCAGCGCGGGAACGGCTGGTGCAGTACCGCCAGTTGGTAAGTCTGGCTGTCGGAGAAGTCCCCCACCGCCTGGGTCGCGCGCAGTTCGGCGGAGAGGTTGGCGGTAAAACGGTAGCCCAGGGTTGCGCCCATGGAACGGGCACCGGCGAAGTCGCCGAAGGACAAGCCCAGGTGGAAGTGTTGGGCGTCCACGTCGCTGAAGTCCGGCAGCGGCACCCGCACCAGTTCGCCGTCGCCGCCGTAGATTTCCTGCAGGTCGGCGATGCGCACCCAGCCGCTCTTGTTCCGGTGCGCGATGACCTTTACCCAGTCGGTGCGCCGCTTCAGCAGCCACAGCTTTTCCCCGTACTCGGCCACGTGGAAGACCGGGTAGCCGCGCCCGGGGCCAGTGTAGATATTGAGATAGGGGCTGCCGACGGTCACCAGTTCGGCGCCCTCCGGCAGATGTTCCGGGGGCGCGGGGGATTGCGCCGCGGCGCCACTGCACAACAGCAGCAGCGCGGCGCAGAGCAAAGGGGTATAGACACGAACACTCAGCATGGATCAGTCAACCGGTGCGGCAAAGGGGTCGTTATAGTACTGCGCACCGATATCCAGCCATTCGGAAATCAGCCTCAGCTCCGCAGGCTCCAGGTAGTCGGCGTGGGTCGCGCCCGCCTCGAACACCTCGAAAAAACGGCTGCCGTTGGCGGAGTCGTCCATCAGCCGATCGATGTCGACGGTAACCATAACCGGAATCGGGTTGCCGTCGCTATCGAGAATCGGGTTGCCGTCCTCGTCCGTCTCGATGACCGGGTTGCCGTCGCCGTCCCGCTCCTGCACCAGCACCGGCACCAGGGCGCCGCCCACCAGAGCCTGAGACGGGTTGTCGAACAGCAGCTCGACGTAGGAGGTCATCCAGTCGGCCTGCACCGGCGAGGCGGTCGAGGTCAGGTCCAGCTGTCCCGCCGGCACCCGCGCCATGCCGTCGGCATCGCGGGTGGAGTGGCAAGCGGTGCAGGTGCGGTCCGCGATCACAGCGCCACCGGCGTCGGTGATTTCCCGCGCGCGCTCCCAGATCGGCTGTATATGCGCCGGGTAGTGGATGACGCTGCGGCAACTGCTGCTCCAGCCATCCAGGCAGGTGGCGGGAATCGGGATCAGTGTGGCCAGGTCCGCATAGGGAATACTGCTGCTCGGGTCCTTGGCGCGCAGGGCCGGGTCCGTCCACAGGTCGCTGAAACTCATATCGCCCTCGAGGCTCGCCTCACCGGCAATGCGCGCCAGCAGTTGCGCCATGGTCTCGCCCATCTCCGCCACCAGTGCCGGCTCCGTGTTGGGGAAAGGGATGCCGGAAGTGGGAGCGCCGGCCCAGGCTGGGGCCGGCTCTTTGTCCGGGCGGCCGTGGGGCACTTCGCTGTCGCCGCTGTGGCAGCCGTTGCAGCTGCGCACCTCACCGGCGCGCAGCTGCAGCCAGCTGCGGTGACGGCCGGCAATACGGCGGCCGTCGGCGTCGACGACGGAAATCGCCAGCGGCATGTCCGCCGGCAGTTTCACCCGCACCGAGCCATCCGGCTGTATCGGTGTGTAGCCGAGAATCTCGCGCATGCCCTGGGCGCGGTTGCGGCCGAAGGCGGAGCCGTCGAAGTCCAGAGTGTCGTCGTCGGGGATGCCCACCGCCTTGACCACGCGCAGGTAGCGCGCCGGGCGCAGGTCGGCACTGGTGACAGCCGGATCGGCGAGGCTGGGGATGTCGGCCCCGTCCCCTCCCGCAAGAATGTCCTCGCCATCGAAATCGTAGATGCTGCGGATATCGAGTATGCCGGCTCCCTCCTGCACCAGCTCGCTGTCGATATCGACACCGGGCACAGGCTCGGGGATATAGGCGGGCGGGGTGCGCGGCTCCAGGGTGACGCCCTCGGAAATCATCTCGCCCTCCCCGGCGACGACGATCGGCAGCTGGGTGCCCGCCGCGTAGTCGTAGATCCACAGGCCGTAGAGGGGGTCCGCCGGCACCACCTCATCCTGATCAAGCCACTCCTCGGTGCAGGGGCGCGGCAGGTCCGTCTCCGCCTCCAGTACCCGGCACTCGCTCCAACTGACCAGCAAGCGGCTGGTGCCGTCGTGGAAGGGCCAGGCGGAGGCGAAGAGACCGTGGGGGGACAGACTGCCGTCGGTAATGACGTCCTCAACAGAAATGGAGGCCTGGCCCACCAGCTCGCCTTCGCCCTCGGGCTGACTGTAGGCTTCCGTGTAGTTGACGCTGTCGATGGCTACCAGATCGCCGCCGTAGCTGATCCCTTCCGGCGAGCGCAGGGTGATCAGTAGGCGGCCGTCGGGCATCTCGCGCGGTTTTACGAAGGCGGCGTCGGTCCGCTCGCCGTCGGCATTTTCCGTACCGGTCTGCTGGCTGTGATAGCCGTAGTGGAACGCCAGGTCGGTGCCGTCCGGTTCTACGGTGTAGAGGCTCAGGTTATCGACCCCGCCCATATTGTCCCAGCGGTTGAAGAGTATGCGACCGTCATTCAGCACCGTGGGGTGCAGGTCGTGGCTCTGGTTGAAGGAGATCTGCCGAATGTCGCTGCCGTCCGGCTCCATCACATGCAGCACGAAGGCCTGGTTCCGCAGCTCTTCGGTCAGGGAGGAGAACTGCGGCTTATTGTCGTCCAGGAGCAGGGCACGGGAGCGGCGCTGGCGGGTGGAGGAGAAGACGATGCGCCCGTCCGGCAGGAAGGCCGGCGCTATATCCTGGCCCTCCTCGGCGATCAGGTCCGATTCGATCACCCGCCTCAGCACATTCGTTTCGAGATCGTAGAGCCAGATATTCCAGGTGGGCTGCTCGTCGTCATCGGCGTCCTCGATTTCCGGCGCGCGCAGCGCGAACACCAGGCGCTGGCCGTCGGCGGAGGTATTCAGGTCCTTGACATCGTAGTCGCCGTCGAAGAGGCCCGCCGTCAATATGGTCTCCGGCGCGCTGGGTGTGGCCCTGTCCTTCAGCACCAGCTCGGCGCCGGGATTGAACCGGGCGGGGGAGTAGATATCGTCTTCGGCCAGGGCGCCGTCGTCCTCGAGGGCCAGTTGGCGGTGCACGAAGGCGATGGGGTAGTCCACCACCACCGGGTCTTCGGCCTGGTCCCCACCGGAGGAGGAGCCGCCACCACTGCACGCGGACAACAGCAGAACCGGCAGCGCACGCAAATATTTCATTTTTATTTCTACCCGGACTCGGCTCGGCCGCGCGTTTCTGGCTCGCGCAGAAATTGGCCTTTGCCTAGTGAAAGTTCCCTGATGCGGCCATTCTCTCAAAGCGTGCACAAAAATTTTGCCAACTGGAACGCACTTCTCGAAAGTGGTACTAGCAATGCCCGGCGCAGCTCTTAGTATCGGGTGTATCTAACCGTCAGTGGCCACTCCATTCTAATAATTCGATGAAAAATCCACCGTCTCTCCCGCGCGCGGCCCGGCCCTGGGCTGCAAACGCACTGCTCGGCACCTGCCTCTGGGCCGGCCTGGCCAGCGCCGCGCCCCAGGACCAGGCCCTGCAGATACACAGCCGCCTCACCGGCGTCAAACCCACGGAGAGCGTCCTGCTCGACATGGCCGAGGACATCGCCAACGGCGATCCCCGGGCAGCCGCCTACACGGCCATGGACAACGACGCCTTTTACAGTGTGACGTTGAAAAACCTGGCCACGCCCTGGACCAATCGCGAACGGGATGTCTTCGCACCGCTGAACGATTACACGGCGACGGTGATCGGCGTGGTGCGCGACGACGTGGATTTCCGCGAGATACTGTCCGGCAATATCCTCTACATAGGCGATGTCACCGGCCTGCCCGCCTACAGCAACAGCAGCAACGAGCACTACGAGAGGCTGGAGGCCGGCGGTTACCCCCTTGGAGACAGGGAGGTATTGGTACAGCGCAGCCAATCGTCGATCACCGGCCTGCCGGCGGAGGCGACCGCGGGCGTGATGACCACCCGCGGCGCGGCCAAGTCCTTCTTTATCGCCGGCACCAACCGGGCCATGTTCCGCTTCACCCTCTGGAACCACCTGTGCCGGGATATGGAGCAGGTGCACGATACGTCGAGACCGCCGGACCGCATCCGCCAGGACGTGAGCCGCAGCCCCGGCGGCGACAGCCGCGTCTTCCAGAACAACTGTGTCGGCTGCCACAGCGGCATGGACCCCATGGCCCAGGCCTTCGCCTACTACGACTTCGTCTACGACGCGGACATCGACGAGGAAGGAGAAAACGGCCAACTGGACTACAACAGTGCCGGCGATACGGACCCCGCCACCGGCAGCCGGGTCAAGGCGAAGAACCACATCAACAGCGCCAACTTCCCCCACGGCTTCATACTGCCGGACGATCGCTGGGACAACTACTGGCGCCAGGGGCCGAATATGCACCTGGGCTGGAGCAGCGCCCTGCCCGGCGGCGGCAACGGCGCCAAGTCCCTGGGCGAGGAGCTGGCCAACAGCCGCGCCTTCGCCGAGTGCCAGGTCACCAAGGTGTTCCGCCAAGTGTGCCTGCGCGAGCCGGAGAATGCCACCGACCGCGAACGCATCGACGCCATCGCCGACGACTTCAGCAGCAGCGACTACAAGCTGAAGCAGGTGTATGCGGATGCTGCTGTTTACTGTGCGGGGGATTGAGTCATGACGATTAGAAAAACCTCGGGCAATTGCGTTGATACCGGCACAGAAGTTGATGCGAAGGCCCTGATACCGGGGACCCTTTGCGAGACTGTTGGCGAGAGGGACCTCGCCGACAAGCCTACAGGGATGTATTCACGGCGTGTCTCGCAAAGGGTCCCCGGTAGCAGGGCCGCCACCACCGCCCGATCAAAACTCCGCACCACCGGTCTTTTCTTCGCCGCGGCTGTTCTAACCGCCTGCAGCGGCGGCAGCGGCCAGGACACACAAGATCAACCCGACACCAACCCCGGCAACGGCGGCGGCGCCAGCTACTCCGGCCCCCCGCCGGAGACCGAGGACGCGCAGCAGTACAAGCGCTATATCTGGGACAACCTGGCGGCGGAGAACCGCTGCGGCGGCTGCCATGTGGAGAACGTCCAGAGCCCGCACTTTGTGCGCGGCGACGATATCAATGCCGCCTACAGCGCCGGCCGCGAACTGGTGAACCTGGCGCAGCCGGCGGAATCACGCCTGGTGACCAAGGTGGCCGGCGGCCACAACTGCTGGCTCTCAAGCGCCGACGCCTGCGCGGAGATCATCACCAACTATATCGAGGAGTGGGCCAGGGCCAGCGGCAGCCTGACCAATACCATTGCGCTGACGGCGCCGGTAGAGCGCACCGTGGGCGCCAGCAAGACCTTCCCCGCCTCCAGCGGCGGTTTCGAGGACACCGTCTACCCGCTGCTGCGCACCTACTGCGCAGGCTGCCACAGCGAGGATGCCGGCACCGCCCAGCAACCCTATTTCGCCAGTGTCAATGTGGACCAGGCCTACGAGGCGGCGAAGAGCAAGATGAACCTGGACAGCCCCGCCGACTCGCGCTTCTCCGTGCGCCTGGGCAGCGAGTTCCACAACTGCTGGGACGACTGCGGGGACAACGAGCGCGCCATGACCGCGGCCATCCGGGCCTTCGCCGGCGGCATCCCGCTGACGCAGGTGGATGCCGACTGGGTGATCAGCAAGGCGCTGCTGCTGACCGACGGCATAGTGGCCAGCAGTGGCGGCCGGGTGGAGAGCAACGCGATCGCCCTGTACGAGTTCAAGACCGGCAGCGGCACCACCGCCTTCGACACCTCCGGCGTCAACCCGGCCATCGACCTGACCCTGTCCGGCGATTACGAATGGCTCGGCTCCTGGGGCGTTCAATTGAAGGGCGGCAAGGCCCAGGGCGCCACCGCCACCAGCCGCAAGCTGCACGACACTTTAACCGCCACCGGCGAGTACACCATTGAGGCCTGGGTGGCGCCGGCGAACGTTTCCCAGGAGGGGCCGGCGCGCATCGTCAGCTACTCCGGCGGCAACGACATCCGCAACTTCACCCTCGGCCAGGCGATGTACAACTATACCTTCCAGAACCGCAGCGACAGCACCGACGCCGACGGCATGCCGGCGCTGGTCACCGAGGATATGGCCGAACGCGCCCAGGCCACACTGCAGCATGTGGTCGCCACCTACGACCCCATCGAGGGGCGCAAGCTGTACGTAAACGGCGAATTCACCGGCGACGTGGACCCGGCGGACGCCGACCTGCTCAGCACCTGGGACGACACCTTCGCCCTGGTGCTGGGCAGCGAAGTGTCCAACGACCATCAATGGGAAGGCTCGGTGCGCCTGCTGGCAATCCACTCCCGCGCCCTGTCCCCGGAGGATATCGCCACCAACTACGAAGTCGGCGTGGGCGAGAAATACCTGCTGCTGTTCAAGGTGGAGGAGCACACCGGCGTGCCGCAGAGCTATGTGATGTTCACCGTGCAGCAGTTCGACAACTACGGCTACCTGTTCAGCGAGCCGACCTTTGTCAGCCTCGAAGACGGCGCCGACCCCTCCGGCATCGAGATCGAGGGCATGCGCATCGGCATCAACGGCCGCGAGGCGGAAGTGGGCCAGGCCTGGGCGAATCTGTCCGCGACCATCGGCGGCGACTATACGCCCGGTGAAGGCCAGCCGCTCTCCAGGCTCGGCAGCATCATCACCCTGGACAAAGGCCCGCAGTCCGACGAGTTCTTCCTCACCTTCGAGCGCCTCGGCAGCGAGACCTTCACCCGCGTGGAACCGGTGCCGGCCGCGCCGGCGGCGCCCGCCGACCTGGAGCCGCAGCCGCGTATTGGCCTGCGCCGCTTCGAGCAGATCCACGCGGCCCTGTCCCGCGCCACCGGCGTCTCCCGCGCGCACCCGGACATCGTCGAGACCTGGGAGAAGGTCAAGCGCCAGCTGCCGGTGGAAAGCGATATCCAGGGCTTCCTCGCCGCGCAGCAGATGGGCATCACCCAACTGGCGGTGAAGTACTGCAGCACCCTGGTGGATTCATCCGCGCGCAGCAGCTACTTCCCCGGTTTCGACTTCAGTGCGCCGGTCAGCAGCGCCTTTGACAGCCAGGCCAAGCGCGCCCAGGTGATAGATCCGCTGCTCGAAAACCTGCTCGGCCACGAGATGACCTGGCCGCACGACGGCAGCCACTCACAGCTGGCCGCGGCGCCGGACCTGGCCGATGTGGAGACGGAACTGAACAACCTGATCGACACCATGGAAAACTGCAGCGGCAGTGCCTGCGATGGCCGCACCGGGACCACGGTCAAGGCGGTGTGCGCGGCGGCGATGGGCAGTGCGATGATTCTGATTCACTGACGTAGAGACACCGGTCGCGGCCATGGGCGGACGGCCGCCCCGCCGCTCCTACAGGAGGGGGAAATCAACCTGTAGGAGCGGCCCACGGCCGCGATCAATATCGAAAAGAGCACCGAGCCCAATGCGAAGGGCCCGACAACCGAAACAATTGCACCTCGGATTAGAAAAAATCCGGAAAATACTATGAGCAAGAAAAAACACTTCGACCTGGACCAGCCCCTGCGCCACCCGGACCACCACCGCCCGGTGAGCCGGCGCGACTTCCTCGCCCAGGGCTTCCGCGCCGGCGTCGCCACGGTGCTGGGCGGCTCGGTGTTCAGCCTCTTCGCCGACCCGCGCAGTGCCCACGCGGCCCTCTCCCAGGATCTCGAGAACCTGCGCAAGAGCAACGGCGGCCCCTGTGATGTGAGCGCCTTCGGCGCCGGCAAGATACCGTTTATCTGCTTCGACCTGGCCGGCGGCGCCAATATCGCCGGCTCCAACGTGCTGGTGGGCAAACAGGGTGGCCAGTTGGATTTCCTCAGCACCGCCGGCTATGGCAAACAGGGCCTGCCCGGCGACATGGTGCCGTCCCTGACCGACGCCACCGGAACCCCCTTTATCAACACCGACCTGGGCCTCGCCTTCCACAGCGACAGCGGCATGCTGCGCGGTATCCTCGACAAGGTGGCCGCCGGCACCGCATCGGCCACCAACGGCGCGGTGATTCCGGCACGCTCGGAAAACGATACCGGCAACAACCCGCACAACCCCATGTACGGCATCAGCAGGGCCGGCGCCAACGGCTCACTGCTGGCACTGATCGGTTCCAGCTCCAGTGATTCCGGTGGCAACTCCATGGCCCCCATGGCGATGATCAATCCCGAAGTGCGGCCGACCAAGGTGGATCGCCCCACGGACGTGACCGGCCTGGTCGACGTCGGCGACCTGGTCGGCCTGCTCAGCCAGCAAGACACGGTGGCGGTGATGGAGTCCATATACCGCATCTCCAACTCAAAACTGGGCAGGGTGGACACCAAAGTGACCGCCGACGCGGTCATCAAGGACATGGTGCGCTGCGGCTATATGAAAAGCGCCGACCTGGCGGACCGCTTCGGCAACCCGGCGCAACTGAACCCGGCCGGTGACCCGGATATCGTCGGCCCCGCCGGCATATTCACCAGCGCCGAGTTCGAGAACGACGGCGAATTCCGCAAGACCGCCTCGGTGATGAAACTGGTGGTCAACGGCTACGCCGGCGCTGGCACCATCACCATGGGCGGCTACGACTATCACACCGGCGACCGCGCCACCGGCGAACTCCGCGACCTGCGCGCCGGGCGCTGCATCGGCGCCTGCCTGGAATACGCCGCGCGCTGCAACCGGCCGCTGATGATCTATGTGTTCAGCGACGGCTCCGTCTTCTCCAACGGCATGATCGACGACTCGCTGGAGGGGCGCGGCAAAGGCGTCTGGACCGGCGACAACCAGCAGACCGCTGCCTCCTTCTTCCTGGTCTACAACCCCGCCGGGCGCCCGCAGCTGCTCGGCGGCAGCGTCGACGAACAGGCGCGCCACCAACAGCTCGGCTATATGCGCCCGTCCGGCGACGTGGAAACCGCGTCCAGCCCGGCGGCCAACAATGTCAACCTGCTGGTGGAAACCCTGGTGCTGAACTATATGGCGCTGCACGGGGAGCAGGGCAACTTCGCCAGCCTGTTCCCGAACCACGGCCTCGGCAACGCCAGCCTGATGGACAGCATGACCGCCTTTGCACCGATTGTCTGATGTTCAGGTTTCTTAAAAGAACAACTCCCCACCCCGGCGTAGGGTGTAATGAGTTCCGGCGAATTACACCAACCGCAGCTGGTGTAATTCGCGGAGCTCATTACACCCTACGCGCTGTCCTCTGTCTCTCTCTATGTTTCTCCGTCCCGGCCGCCGCCGACTGGCACTACGAACGACAAGCCATTATGGGCACCGAGGTGACGGTGCAGCTGTGGCATGAGAACAACGAAGAAGCCAGGCAACTGATCGAAGAGGTCATGGCGGAGTTCCGCCGCCTGGACGGGGCGCTGTCCCCCTACAAGGAGAGCAGCGAGCTGTCGCGAGTCAACCGCGAGGCGGGCCAGGGAGCGGTGCCGCTCTCCGCCGAACTGGCGGCGCTGATCGACAAATCCCTCTGGTACAGCCGGCTGACCGATGGCGCCTTCGACATCAGCTACGCGACCCTCGGCAAACACTACGACTTCCGCAAGAAACAGCGGGCGGACGAGCAGCTCACCGAATCCCTGCTGGAGGCGCTGAACTACCGCCACCTGCACTTCGACAAGCGCGCGCAAACCCTCGAATTTGGCCACCGGGAAACCAAAATCGACCTGGGCGGCATCGCCAAGGGCTACGCCGTGGACCGCGCGGTGGCGATACTGGAAAAAGCCGCTGTCTGCTGCGCCAGCATCAGCGCCGGCGGCGATGCGCGCATGCTCGGCGACAAACGCGGCCAGCCCTGGCTGGTGGGCATACGCCACCCCCGCGACAGGGGCAAAAACGCCGCGGTGATTCCGCTGGCCGACACCGCCATCTCCACCTCCGGCGACTACGAGCGCTACTTTATCGACGACCATCGGGCTCGCGTGCACCATATTTTCAACCCGGCCACCGGCAGACCGGCGGACACCAGCACCGGGGACGGCGACAAACTGATCAGCGTCAGCATCATAGGCCCGCGGGGGTTCGATACAGACCCGCTCTCCACCAGCGTGTTCGTGCTGGGCAGGGAGAAGGGCCTGGCGCTGATCGACCGGCTGCCCGGCTTCGAGGCGGTGGTGATCGACAGCAACAAGCGCCTCTACTTCAGCCGCGGCCTGGACAATCCGCAATAGCGCTGCCATCACCGTGGAAAAATGCCAACCGGATCACATCAGTTACATGATCCCCTGAGATAATTCACATCGGCGGTCGCCCCTGTAGAACCCCGCAGGGCTTTTGACTGAACCTCTTTTTTCGCCTGCAAGCAGGCTCCTACATAAAATTCGTGAGAAGGCCGCACCATGCGATGCTGTATCCGCTCCCTGATTCTCTCCCTCGCCGCTGTTACGGGTATTGTTGCGGGCCTGCCGGCCATCGCCCAAGACGGGGACTTCCCCGCGGACAAACTGGAATCCCTGAAGCGCGATGTGCTCAAACTGAACCGCGACCTGCTGATCCTGGAGGAGGACCTGCTGTACCCGGCGCAGAGCCAGGTGGCCTTCTATGTATCCATGGACGTGGGCGAGTACTTCAAGCTGGATGCGGTCAAGCTGCATATCGACAACAAGCTCACCGCCAGCCACCTCTACACCGAACACCAGCGCGACGCGCTGATCCGCGGCGGCATACAGCCGCTGTTCAAGGGCAACCTGAAATCCGGCAATTACACCATCTCCGCCTTCTTTACCGGCATCGGCCCCCAGGGGCGCGAGTACAAGCGCGCCGCCAGCCTGGAACTGGAGAAGACCGACGAACCGGCGGTGATCGAACTGCGTATCGCCGACTCCGCCGGCAAACAGCAGCCGGAGTTCGAACTGGTGCAGTGGCCGGCGCCCTGACCCGCGATGTCGTACCACACGATTTCCCGCGCACTCTCCCTGACGGCGGCCCTGCTGGGCACCGCCGCGCCCGCGCTCGCCGCCGACGAGCCTGAGAAATACCGCCAGGCCCAGGACATGGTCTACGGCACCGTGCTCTACGACTACTTCCAGGGCAACTACTTCGATTCCCTCAGCACCCTGCTGGTGGCCGAGCAGCGCGATGCGATCAAGACCCACCGCGACAATGCCGCCCTGATCGAGGGCGGCATCAGCCTCGGCTTCGGCCTGCGGCAACGCGCGGCGGAACTGTTCGAACAGCAGCTGCAGAGCAGCGACGAGGCCGGGCACCGCCGCGTCGCCTGGCTGAAACTGGCGGAGCTCAACTATCTGCAGGGGGACTGGCCGCTGGCCGCGGAACAGCTACAAAAATCCGGCGACGCCCGAGAATCTGCACAGCAATCCGCACTGGCCCTGAACCTGGCGCTGCGCAACGGGGACTTCGCCGCGGCGGAACCACTGCTGAAGTCGGAAGCGCTGCCACTGGAGCAGCGCCTGCTAGGCCATATCAACCTGGCGGCGGCGCTGGCGCGGGAAGGACACTTTGTCGCCGCGGTGGTGCACTATCGCCGCGCCGGCGAACTGGCGGCCGCGCAGGAGGAGGCGCCGCCGGAAATAGGGGTTCTCGCCGACAAGGCGCACACCGGCGCCGGCTACGCCTACGCGCTGCAGGACCGCCACACCGAGGCGATGGAGGAATTCCGCCGGGTGCGCCTGCACACGCCCTGGGCCAGCAAAGCGCTGCTCGGGCTCGGCTGGTCCGCCGTCGACAGCGGCGAATACCCCTCTGCGACGGACGCGCTGCAGTTCCTGGTGGACAACCACGGCGACTCGGCGGCCGCGCGCGAGGCCATGGTGGCGCTGCCCTACAGCTACGAAAAACTGCAGCGCCCCAGCGCCGCCCTGGCCGCCTACCGACGCGCGGAAGGCCATTACCGCTCGGTCCTGATCCAGCTGCAACTGCTGCAGGACTCCCTCGAGTCACAACAGTTCGCCCCCGCCGGCGCTAGCGATGCGCAGCGCTACGGCTGGCTGCAACTGGCCGAGGCGCCGCAGTTGATGCACGACAACCGGCACTACCTGCAGCCGATACTGCAAAGCGACCATTTCCAACTGCGCCTGTCCGAACTGCGCGACCTGCGGCAGCTGTCGCGGGTCATAGAAAACTGGCAGGGAAAACTGCCGCAGTTCGACCAGCTGATCGACGCGCGCCAGCAGCGCCGCCGCGCCATCGTGGAAAATTACCAAAGCGGGCAGTTCGACCAGCAGGTGGAGTTCGCCGCACAGCAATACCGCGAACTGCAGGAATCCCTGGCGCGCATCGAGCGCGAGCGCGACGCCCTGGCCCTGCAGGCCGCCGCCCCTGACGAGAGCGCGAGCGGCGAGATGCTGTCCCTGCTGGCCGGCGCCGAAGATCGCTATAAAACCCTGCAGGAACTCGGCAGGGCACGCGAGCCCCAGGGCAAAACCCTGCGGCGCGCCCGCGGCCTCCTGCTGTGGCGGGCGAGCGAGCAGTACCACGACAACCTGTGGCGGCGGCGCAGGGAACTGCGGCAACTGGGCGAACAACTGCAAGACACGGAGCGCCAGCGCAGCGAAACCGATGTCGTCGCCCGGCGCGCGCCGCAGCTGAACCAGTTGCGCGCTGAAATCGCCAGCGCCTCGCCGCAACTGGCGGCGCAGCGCAACGCCATAGACCGGGCCAGCGGCCTGATCGAGGAATCCATACGCCGCGACGTCATCGCCGAACTGGGCCGCGAGCGCGCGCGCATCCAGCAATACCTGGCGCACAGCCGCCTGGCCATCGCCCGCCTGCAGGACGCGGCCATGCAAAATCCGCCCGCGGCAGAGACGGATACAGGCGGTGCCGATGAATAGGTTCAGCCAACGGCAGACATCCGCGCTCAAAAAATCCCTGACGCTGGCCATCTGCTGCGTCGCCGCCTCCTGCAGCAACCATTCCGCGCCAACCCTGGCGGACCTGCCGGCGGCGAGTATCCCGCAGGAATCGGCCATCGAAGTGCCACAAGCGGACATCCCCGCACTGCAGCGCAGTTACGAGAAGGCACTGGCGAGCAACGCGGACCCACGCGCAAGCCGGCAGATACGCCTGCGCCTCGCGGACCTGGAAATGGAGCGGCTGGAAGAGCAGCAGGCGCAAAACCCTCAGACGGTCGTCTCCTATGCCAGCGCCGTGCGCCAGTACGAGATCCTGGCCCGGGAGACACCCGGCGACGACTATATCCTCTACCGGCTGGCACGCGCGCGGGCACTGGACGGCCAGCCGCAGGCGTCGCTGCAGGCGCTCGAGGGCATAGCCGCGGCGGCACCGGAATCGCCATTTATCGCCGAAGTGCTGTTCCGCCGCGGCGAGGCCGCATTCAACCGCCGGGACTACGGGGCCGCGACCCGGGATTTCCACGCCCTGTTGCAGCAGGGCGACAGTCCCTTTGCCGACAATGCGCGCTACATGCTCGGCTGGTCGCAATTCAAGTCGGCCGACTACCGCGCTTCGACCGGGACCTTCCTGCAGCTGCTGGACCAACTGCACCAGCGGGCGCCGTTCGACGCACTGCCCCAGGGACAGAAACGCCTGGCCGAGGACAGCCTGCGCGGACTCGCGCTCAACTTCAGCTACCAGGGCGGCGCCGGGGTTATCGAATCCTTCAATGGCGACGGCGAGGCGCGCCCCTATCAGCACCACCTGTACCGCGCCCTCGGCGACTGGTACCGGGAAAAGGAGCGCTACCGGGACAGCGCCGACACCTACCTGGCCTACGTCGAGCACTATCCGCAGAGCAGCGAGGCGCCGGCATTGCACCTCGCCGCGGTGGAGACACTGCAGAGCGCCGGCCTGCACGACGAAGTGCTGCCGGCCAAGCGGGAATTCGTGCGCCGCTACGGTATCCGCAGCGACTACTGGCAGCGCGCAGACGAGACCCAGCGCGAAAAGCTGGGCGGCTGGCTGCGCCCCTGGCTGGAGGAACTGGCCCGGTACGACCACGCCCGCGCCCAGGCGCTGGCGGCCCAGGCCGAAAAGATGCCGGCGAGGAAAGCGCGCGAGAAACACGAAATGCTCGGCGAGTCCCGCCGCGCCTACCTGGCCGCTGCGGACCTCTACCAGCAGTACACGGACGCCTTCCCGCAAGACCCGAAAACGCCGCCGCTGGTATTCCTGATGGCGGAGTGCCTGGAACAGGCCGGCGACCACCCCCGCGCCTGGCGGGCCTACAGCCGGGTGGCCTGGGAATACCGCGACGAGACCCACGGCGCCGAGGCCGGCTACGCGGCGATACTCACCTCGGCGCTGGTGTACCAGCAGATGGGCGACGGCGAGGACGCCGAACAGAAAACCCTGTGGCGGGACCGCAATATCGAGGCCAGCCTGAAATTCGCCGACGCCTGGCCCGGAGACCAGCGGGCGCTGCCGGTATTGCTGGCGGCCGCCGACAAACTGCTGCAGCAGTCCCGCTACCAGGAGGCCATCGCCGCGGCGGAGCGCGCCGGCCAGTGGCAGCCGCCGCCGGACAGCCGCCAGCAGCTGACTATCGCCATGATTCTCGGCCACAGCCGTTTCGAACTGCAGGATTACCCCGGGGCGGAACAGGCCTACAGCCACGCGCTGCAGCTGGCCGGCACCGATACCGGGATACGCGACAGCGCGCAACAGCGACTGCAGGCGACCATCTACCGCCAGGCGGAACTCGCGCTGGCCGAGGGCCCGAACGAAGAGGGATTGCGCCACCTGCTGCGCATCCGCGACAGCGGCCGCACCGAGATAGCCGCCACAGCCCAGTACGACGCCATCAACCACCTGGTCGAACTGCAGCAGTGGCAGAGCGCCGCCGCCGAACTGGCCGACTTCCGCCGCTACTACCCGGCCCACCGCCTGACCCCGACCCTGGCCGCCAAGGCGGTGGTCATCTTCCGCGCCCTGGAAATGCCCGGCGCCGCCGCCGGCGAACTGCTGCGGCTGGCGCAGAGCGATCCGGACGGCGAGGTGCGCCGGCAATCCCTGTTTATGGCCGCGGAAGCCTTCCAGCAGTCTGGCGACAACGCACAGGCCATCGCCGCCTACCGCCGCTACAGCGAGCAGTGGCCACAGCCGGCGGAACAGCGGCTGGAAGCGCAATTCCAACTGGTGCAGCTGTCTGAGGAAACGAAACAACAGCGCGAGCGCAACTTATGGCTGCAACAGTTGGCCACCAACAAGGTGGACGCACCCCGCGGCCGCTACCTGGCCGCCTATGCCCACAGCGCACTGGCCGAGCAGAGCTACCAGTCGTTTGCGGGCATGCCGCTGCGCCTGCCGCTGAAGAAAAGCCTGGCCGACAAGAAACGCGCTATGGACACCGCCGTGGCCGACTACCGCAAAGTGCTGGCATTCAATATCGCCGAATTTACCACCCAGGCGAATTTCCGCCTGGCGGAAGTCTACCGCCAGCTGAGCCGCGACCTGATGGAATCCCAGCGGCCGACCAACCTGGACGCGCTGGCACTGGAGCAATACGAGATTCTGCTGGAGGAGCAGGCCTACCCCTTCGAGGAAAAAGCCATTGAGCTGCACGAGGCGAATACCCAGCGCACCGGCGACGGCCTCTACGACAAGTGGGTCAAGCGCAGCTTCGACTCCCTCGGCAAATTGCTGCCGGCACGTTACCAGAAGCCGGAAAAAGTCCTGGCCTGGAGCGAGGCGCTGCACTGACATGAATGCGAAGAAAATGACAAACAGCGGCCTGAAATTCCTGCTGCTGGCGACGATGGTTTCACTGCTCGACGCCTGTGTCTCCACAAGCGCCCCGCAACCGGAGACCGGCGAACGTCCGCTGACCGCCAATCCCTACCTGGCCCAGGCGGACAGCGCCCCGGCGGCGGCGCGCGAGGGTATGGAAATTGCACGCCAGGCCTACGAGGCCGGCGATCTCGCCGCCGCGGAGGCGGGCTTGAAGAAACTGACGGAAACCTGGCCCAAACTGTCCGGCCCCTGGCTCAACCTGGGCATAGTGCAGAGCCGCGCCGGCAACACCGAGGCCGCGGAGCAGAGCCTGCGCCAGGCGGTCGCGGTCAACGACAGCAATGTCTTCGCCTGGAACCAGTTGGCCGCACTGCTGCGCGACGCCGGCCGCTTCGACGAGGCGCTGCAGTGCTACCGCGAGGCGCTGGCGCGCTGGCCGGATTACGGCGACGCGCACCGCAACCTGGGCATACTCTTCGACCTCTACCTGCACCAACCGGAAGAGGCACTGCAACACTACCGGGCCGCGCAGGCGCTGCGCGAGGAACCGGACAAACAACTGGCCGGCTGGATCGTCGACCTGGAGCGCAGACTGCAATGAAAAAAATAGGAAAGGTCCTGTTACTCGCGGCGCTCGCTATTGCCGGCCCCGCCGCGGCGGAGGAAGTCATCGAACTGGAATCCACGGTGATCGGCAGCCAGGAGCAACCCAAGGTGCTGTACATCATTCCGTGGAAACAGGCCGACAGCCTGCAGCGGCTGGACAGTGTGCTGCCGCAGACGGTCAGTGATGTATTCAAGCACCAGGAATATTCGGAGTTGCAGCGGGAGATTGGACTGCTGCAAAACGACCAGGATTGATAAACAGAATCCGTAGGACGGGCAAAAGCACAGCGTGCCCACCCTACAAAACACTCGGGTCTCGGGAAAGAATACCGGCGCTTGATGCGAAGGTCCTGATGCCGGGGGAAGTTTGCGGGACTGTCTGCGAGAGGGATCTCGCAGCCAAGCCTACAGGGATGTATTCACGGCGTGTCCCGCAAACTTCCACCGGCAGCAGGACCGCCACCAGCCTCTCTTACAGGCGAGAGGCGGGGCGAGTAGCTACACATACGATTACCTCATTGCGGAGATTGCATTATGGAATTCACCCAGGCGCTGCTGCGCTTCTTTCAGAACGGCGGTCCTTTCATGTACCCCATCGCGCTGGTGCTGGTCATCGGCCTGGCGATGGTGATCGAGCGCTGGATCTTCCTGTCCCGTGCCAAAAGCGCCAACCGCCGCGCCTACCAGCAGCTGCTGCCGATGCTGCAGAAGCGCAACTACCAGGGCGTGCTGCAACTGGCGCGGGAAAACAAAGCCGCCATGGGCCGCATCGCCGCCGCCGGAATCGGCACACTGCAGTATGCCAAGCGCGACGAGAATATCGCCTTGGCGATCGAGGAAGGCATCCTCGAGGCAGTGCCGCGGTTGGAGAAGCGCACCAGCTACCTGGCCACCCTGGCGAACATCGCCACCCTGCTGGGACTGCTCGGCACCATCATGGGGCTGATCGCCGCCTTTACCGCCGTGGCCAACGCGGACCCGTCGGAAAAGGCCTCGATGCTGTCCTCGAGTATTTCCGTGGCCATGAACACCACCGCCTTCGGCCTGATCTCCGCGATTCCACTGCTGCTCTTCTACTCCATGCTGCAGAACAAGACCAACGAGATCATCGACAGCCTGCAGATGGCCGGGGTCAAGTTCCTGAACCTGTTGACCCTGGGCCGCGCGGCGGCGGAACAGAAAGCCACCAGAAGCTGACGGTAGCGCCATGCTCAAACTGAATATCCGCCGGCGCACACACCAGGAGGGCGAGCTGGACATCACCTCCTTCATGAGCCTGATGACCATCCTGGTGCCGGTGCTGCTGCTCAACATGGTCTTCTCACACATCTCGGTGCTGAAACTGAACCTGCCCGGGCTCAGCGACGGCAGCGCCGCCAGTGCCGAGGAAAACCGTCAGTTGGAAATCGTTTTGCGCCAGTCCCACATCGATATCAACTACCCGGCCGGCATGCGCGTAAAACGCATTCCCCACGTGGAAGGGCAGCCGGATTTCGCCACCGTGTCGACAGTGCTGCAGGAGGTGAAGCGGCAGCTGCAGGAGAAATCCATCGACAAAAAGGACCTGGTCATCCTCTCGGAGAAAGGCACCCCCTACAAGACGCTGGTCACCGCGATGGACACGGCGCGCAGCTATCGCGCGGTGGTGGCCGCCTCGGTGGTGGATGCGGAACTCTTCCCGCAGATCTCCCTCGGCGATGCACCCGGGGAACAGGTGCTGCAGACGGCAGCGGGGCAATAGTATGAACCTGAACGTAGCCGCCAAGCTGCAGGAGCGGAAGCAGCGGCAGAAAAGACAGCAGTCGAAGCTGAACCTGGTTTCACTAATGGATATTTTCACCATCCTGGTGTTCTTCCTGCTGGTGAACTCCTCGGACGTGGAAGTACTGCAGACAGACAAGACCATCAAGCTGCCGGAATCCACTGCGCAGCAGAAACCGGAATTGACTGCCCTGGTTCGGGTCAACAACGAGCAGCTGTTCGTCGGCGACCGCCTGATCGCCCGCGTCGCCGACATCGACAGCGCCGCGGAAAATATCGAGCCGCTGCTGCGGGAACTGAAATACCTGGCCGAGCGCACCGGCGCACTGCCCGCGGACAAAAAAGAAGCCGGGCGCCCGGTGACCATCATGGGGGACGAGCAGGTGCCCTATCAACTGCTCAGGCAGATCATGCAAACCTGCGCCGCGGCGGACTTCCGCGATATGTCCTTCGCCGTGAGCCAGAAAGCGCCGGAGACTGTTTCGGCAACAGGGGCGGAGGCCGGCAGCTGATATGGCGAGCACCGTCTACGCACCCTGGCAATTCCAGGAATCCGTATTGCCCTGGTCCGCCTCCGCGGAAGAGGACCGGCGCTTTGTCAAAATTCTCCGCAACGGCCTGATCGCCTTCGCGGTACTGGGTATCGCCGTAGCGCTGATTCCGGTACCGGAACTGACCCGCGAGCAGGCAGAGCGGATTCCGCCGCAGCTGGCCAGGGTCATCCTGGAAAAGAAGGAACTGCCCAAGCCGGAACCCAAGCCCAAACCGAAACCGGTGGAGAAGAAGCCGGAGAAAAAACCCGAGCAAAAGAAACCCGAACCCAAGAAGCCGGACCCCAAACCCGTGGTCAAGGAAAAGCCGCCCGCCGCCAAGGTGGAGCTGGCGCGGGAGAAGGCCGCCAACAGCGGCCTGCTGCAGATGCAGGACGAGCTGCTGGCAATGCGCGAGAGCATCGACGTGGCCGAGGTCAGCAGCGGCCAACTGGCGGCCAGCGCCGCCACCGCCAGCAAAATAGACCGCAGCCTGATCAGCGACAGATCCAAGACCACCAGCGGCGGCGTCAATACCGGCAAGCTGAGCCGCGATACCGGCGGCGTCGCCCTGGCCGCGCGGGAGACCACCCAGGTCAAGAGTACCCAGGCAGATGGCGCCGCGCGGGAAGTGGCAAAGAAAGTACAGCGGGAAAAAACCGCGCGCGCCGAAGCCGCCATCCGCAGCGTGATGGAGGCCAACAAGGGCGCCATCTACGCCATCTACAACCGAGCCCTGCGCCGCGACCCCACGCTCCAGGGCAAGGTCACGGTACAGCTGGTGATAGAGCCGAACGGCAGCGTCTCCGGCATCAAGCTGGTGGGTAGCGACCTGAACAGCCCGGACCTGGAGCGCAAGCTTCTGGCGCGGATACAGCTGATCAATTTCGGCGCCGCCAATGTGGAAAAGACGACGCTGAACTACTCCATCGATTTCCTGCCCTCCTGACATGCCGGGCCGGGCATGCCGATATCCGGTCCGAACACCGGTGAAGTTTGAAAAATGCCACGGCGGGAATTTGGAAAATCCGCTGGAGGCTACGACGGGAAAGCGGGATGGGGGCTGGCGCTTCTTCTGCAAGAGCCGTGACAGACCCCAGCCCGCTTTTGCAGCCACCTTTTTTCCTGTGCCGTGCGAAGCGCGGCCCACCGCGTCGTTTGCGGCTGCTGGAACGAACGGTTTGCACTGTCCACTGGCACGGGACGAGCCTGGCACCTTGGCTTGCGCTGTTTTTTGCAAGCCACGTGACAGCGGGTTGGTGCTCGAAGGTCGGCGGGGCCAGGCCGACGGTCAGTGATGCAGGGCTTTCAGGCCACTCGGTGCGGTGTCGTATCTATCTCAACTTTCAGCTTTAACCCAAGCCCGTGGATGACCTTGGTGAAGCTGGACAGTTTGGGGTTGCCGCTTGCCGAGAGCATCTTGTACATACTTTCGCGGCCCAGGTGAGAACGGTTGGCCAAGCCAGTAATACCGTCTTCCTGCGCTTCGGCGATGTTGCGCAGGGCCATCAGGATAACAGCCGGATCACCATCTTCCAGAGCTTCGCTCAGGTATTCCGCCGCCACCTCGGGATCACGCAGGTACTCGCTGTGGGTCACTCTGACGTTACGCGCCATGAGGGTTCCTCCGCTTATGATCTTGCCAGTAGGCTTTTGCCTGTTGGATGTCTTTGGATTGCGTGGACTTGTCGCCACCACAGAGCAGCAGGTACACCTGCTGCCCTTCCTTGCCGTAGTACACCCGATAACCGGGGCCATAGTGGATTCTCAACTCACTCAGACCATCGCCTATCGGCTGCGAGTCTCCGAACAACCCCAGCTCCATCCGGTCCACCTGCATGATGACCTTGGCTTTGGCCCTGGCATCACGCAGATTCCCCACCCATTCGGCATAGGGGCTCTTCCCTTGCTCGTCGGTGTACTCGTTAATCGTGTTTTTCATTTCCGGCATACCCTACATTGTATCCCATGAGATACAAACTGCAACTAAGTCTTTTCCTCTTCGGTCTGCTCGCTTTCCAGGGCCTTGAGCAGGGTGTCCAGGGTCGACACGCCCCAGGTCTCCTCTGCCTCTGCCGCGCGCTCTTCCTCCGCCTCCAGCCTGGCCGGGTGGGTGCGGGTTTAGATCTGGGTGGTGGAGATGTCGGCGTGGCCGAGCATGGCCTGGATAAGGCGCAGGTCGGCGCCGTTTTCCAGCATCTGGGTGGCCGTGGTGTGCTGGAACAGGTGGCAGCCGCCGGGTTTGTCGATGCCGCGGCGGACCAGCAGGGAGAGCTGGGCGGGATGAAGGGGCCGCCGCGGTTGTTGAGGAACAGCTGGCCACTGTCCGGGGGCCTGACCAGTTGCGGGCGCTCTTCCAGCAGGTAGCTTGCCGGCGCCAGCATCGCCAAGGCCTATTGCGCGGCGACCGGCGCCACCGCGCACCGTCAGGTCTACCGCTGGCTGGACAAGCTGGAGCGCCGCCTGCCGGGAGGTCACCACTGCCGCCGGCGCAGCCTCCAGGGAGGAACAGCGGGCGTTCGACTTTGACGATGTAATACCCTTCTGAACCAATCTCCTGTATCCGATACCAGCACGGGGCCATAAGGCCCCGCTACTATATGTCGGCATTACTGAGCGCCGGCCGGAATTATCGCGCCGGCACTCGCTCAACCGCCAAACCAAAACATCCCATGATCTCCAATAAGTTGGCCGGATTCATCGTATCTACGATGAAAGGTCAGGAAAAACACCGATGAAATTTGGGAAAACCTACGATGGAAATTTAGCAACCCCATTTAAAGCTACGACGGAAAAGTGGGAAAACGGCCAGAAAATTTCAGAGTCCTAGGCCGCTAATTTGGAAAAAACTACGATGTTACCGAGGTACGCAACACGGGGTGATCAGTCAGAAGAAGTCAGCTTGATCGCCACCAGACAAGACAAATCCCCGGCAGGTTACCCTGCCGGGGCTTTGAGGTTTTTTATAGGAAGCCCAACTTTCTAGGTTTTCATTAGCCTTTATATTGACAAATTGACTCCTCTAACTCCTCTGCGGGGATATTTTGTAGCCCCTGCCGAAGAACCTGTACGCTATCAATTACAAAATACTTCCCATCTAACCTAGTTCCACAAAAACTAACCTCTTTGTTTTTTTTCAATTGCGGATCGATAAATAGCACTAGGTAATCCCACATATCTCGAGGGTGAATCTCCTCACCATATGGAACCTCCTTGAACAAGGAGATCTTTTCGTCTGGAACTTTTAACACGACAACCGACACATCGTCATACAGTGCAGTAAAGTAGTGCTGGACATATGGCATATCAAGCTGATCATGATCAGGGATACCTACTGGCATTCCAATATTTGTAATTCTAGCGCTTTCAAATCCGGGATACTCTTTGCCAAGCAAATCCTCAATGACATTTTTATACTGCTCAGGCAATTTATTAAATGAATATTTTATTTCCAGCAGTTTTTTGCCCTCAACAAAGCGCTCCGGAAGATATCCTGAAGCAAAAGTAAAATTTGAGAAAAGAACTACTATTGCAGCAACAAAAACTCTTAAATTCAGGTATAAATGAAGCATTCTTAATACCCCCCAATACACTTATCGCAACGGCGTCGATAGCCATCGATAGGTTCCATAATTCTATTTTCAAATTCTATAGCAGGGACTCTAAATGGAGCCTCACCAGGTGTAAGGTTTGGCAGTATGTTATCCGACAGCCCTCGTTTAAATGCGTGCCCCATTTCATGCAAGAAGACTCGTGTGGCTGACGGGACAACCATTTTTCCGCTATTTACGTCAAACATTCGATGGAACTGGACAGCATTTGCATCAAAGTAAATCCATTTACGCCCTTCTGGACCACGCATCATGCTTATACTCGTTTTCCCATGATTTCCGATAAAGACTCCAGCTTTAACCTTGCCGCTTGATATAGAATCCAAGAAGGCTTTTCCTTCCTTGCCTGTGGCAATCTCATCTAAATAGCCCTGTACGTTGCTGATATCATCAGCTGTCAGCTCTCCACCTCCATACCGCCTAGCAGAAAAATTCCCATTGAGAAAATCTACAGCTGGCCCGGCATTGGCCACATCTTCCGCCAATGCCTTTGCCATGGCGGTTGTATCTAGGTCAAATCCGGAAGTTAAATTACTCTGCCCAAGCGAAAAAACACCGGGAAGCGCCTGAGCAATACTATCACTCCAGGAGCTATCTGGATTATTGTCAATCCACTTCCGTACGGTCGCTACGTCCTGCCTGTACTGACGGGCCGCTTTCACTGCCTGATAACGATTTATCGACACCATGGTGTCCATCGCAGCCTGCATATGCATGTTATCGATACTGGCAAATGCGGTTTGTGCCATCAACTGGGACATCGCGTCCTGCCCCATTCCCCGACAATAATACCCACTCGGGTCCACCAGACTCAACGGATTATTCCACACATAACTGTAGCGATTGTAGTTCTGTGTGTTGTAGGGCGCCTGCACGACCGGGTCCGGGCTCAGGAACCGCCCCAGCTCGGGGTCATAGACCCGGCCGTTCATGTGGATCAGGCCTACCGGGTCCAGGTGTTCGTGGCCGGTGAAGCCACGCAGGCTGGTGTCGCTGTAGCCGGGGCCGGTGGGGTCGCTGTTCCAGGTGTCTTCAAGGCGTCTACCCCAGGGGCCGAAGGCGCCTTTGTCCGGATTGTAATCCCGGTCGGTCGATTTGGCGGCCACGGAGCCAATATGATCCCGGTGCAGGAATTCGTGGTAGCTTTCACCGGTATTCACCCCTTCGATGCGTTGGGCAAAGTCGCCAATATAGTAGATGCGTTGACTTTCAGTTTCTTCGTACATCGATCCGAAATAGAATGTCGTGCGCTTGACGCCGGTGCCTTCGTAATCCGTGCGCTTGATGCGGCTGTGTGTGGCACCGTAGACGATATGGCTCGCCCAGTTGTCCTTTTCGATGGCGACGGGCTTGTCAAACGCGCTGTAAGTGATCTCGCGCACCAGGTCGCCGGTGATATCGCGGGATTCTGTCAGGTTGCCGTTGGCGTCGTAGGAATAGAAAAGACCATTGGCGGCCGTGACCGCGTGGGGCCCGGCGTTGTTGCCGTAGGCGTAGGTGCCGCTGACGCCCTGTTTGCTAAGAATATTGCCAAGGCTGTCGTAGCTAAAATCTCCATCGTTGACATTGCAACTGCTCGTGCGCGCTGCGACCAGGCGGTTGAGCCCGTCGTAGCAGAAGGCTTCCGTCTGGTTGGCAAGGTGGTCGGTACGCTCCTCGAGATTGCCGAGTGGATCGAAGTCGTAGAAGTGGTCCATCAGGACCTGGCCTCGACGGCTGCTGCGAATGGTTTCAATCAGGCCGGTTTCCGGCGTGTAGGCGCGTTCCACTACGCTGCTGTCGCCTAGGGTGGCCTGGGTCACCTGTCCACGGGCGTTGACCTGGTCCGCCTGCCAGAGAATCTGGTTGCCTCCGGTTTCTACGACTTTTGCAACATTGCCCCAGGCATTGTAGATATTGGCAATCTCGTAGCCGCCCGGGTAGATGGTGTTCTGTACCCGCCCGTAGCTGTCGAAACCGACAACGGAGTTGAAGGATTTGCCCAGGTAGTCGGCCGTGGTGCCGGTCTGCTGGCCGTAGCTGTTGTAGGTCCAGGATTCCTGGTAGGAGCTGCCGTCGGTATTCTCGCCGCTCAGGCTGTCCGCCAGGCCCAGCAACTGGCTGTCATAGCTCCAGGTATGACTGAGATTCTCGCCATCGGCATCGTCGCGGCGTTTGACCGTGCGGCCGAGCACATCGTACTCAAAGCGTGTGACTTGCCCCTTGGCATCGATCTGGCTGGCGAGCAAGCCAAGGGCATTGTAGTGGTAGGTCGTGCGGCCAGTGTTGGGGTCGTCGAGGAAGTTTTTGCGGCCCATATCGTCAAAGCCAACGCAGACTTTGGTTTCCGGGTTGGCGCCACCACCCACTTCGGTGGTCTTGACGCTGCCGTTCGGCCAGTAGCTGAAATCGACCGGTGTATCGGCGTTGTCAACATTGCGCAGCACATTCCCGCCGGCGCTACTGAAGCGCGTCTGTACTTGGCCGTTGACATTGTGGATCTCGCGTCTCAGGCCGGCATAGACAAAGTGTGTGCTGTTGAGGTCCGGGCGAATCACGTCCACGGGGCGATTCAGCAGGTCGTAGCTGGTATAGGTGAGCTGCTGGGGTTCGCCGTCAAAATATGGTGCCACCGTACCTTCCGCAAGACCGCGGCGGCCGTATACCGTGCTCGTGTAGACGTAGCTGCCATCAAAGCCCCGGCTGCGGGTACCCACGCTTCGGCCAAGGCGGTCGAAGTAGGTGCGGGATGCAGACTGGCCGGTGGTTTTCGTTTGCGTATAGGATTGCGCAAAAACGGACTCGCTAAAGCAGTTATTGCAGGTGCGGTAGTATAGGCGTGTTACCGTGGTATTCGGAGAGGTAATGGATGTCACACGCCCGAGCTTGTCGTAACCAGTGGTAGTGACCAGTCCGTTGACGTCAGTATTGGTGCGCGGTGCGTCAAAAACACCGTCGTAGATCACGGTCGACTGGCCCAGTGGCGTTGTGGTTTTCACCACGCGCTGGCCATTGCCGTTGAAGCTCTCTTCCGTCGTTGTACTGCGGCTGGTGAATGCCAAGCTATTATCACCGGATGGGTTTGTCCAGCTTTCGGTAGCCGTTTTGACACTGCCCGTCGTGTTGTAGTTGAAGGTAGCCGTCACCGTTTTTCCGGCGCCGGCTTGTGGGCGCACGGTTTTACTCCGCAGTAAACCCTTGCTGTCAAATACGTAGGCCGTTTTACTCGCCCATGGGGCGGTTTGCGCTTCGGTTGCGGAACAGCTTGCTGTTGCGTCGACGCCGTTTACGGCCAGGCTCCACAGATCTCCGCTCGGTACGCTGGTGCTGGGACCAAACCAGCTGGCACTGCGCGACGTCTGCACAAGGCCACGGCGCTCACCACGGTTGATGACATCCGCGTTTTCCATGGCGACGATTTGCGTCATCCGTAACGGTGCGAGCGCGTCGGCGCTGTAGGCGTCACAGGTTGTGGTGACGCTTTCCAGCAGGACGCCTTCGTTATCGTAATCCAGATCATCGGAAGCACCCGCGAGATAGGTGTCCACTGATTCGGTGTCGCTGACCGTTAACGCGGTGCAGTCGTAACTGCTGGCGGAGTGATTGCGGGTAACACTCGTTCCTATCGCATCACCATTCAGGTCAAAACTGGTGGTACTTTGCTCGTAGACATAAGCAAAGTAATGGGGGCTCTGGTGGCCATCGCTATCGTCATTATAAAGCTTGATCTTCCATTGGTAGCGTTCATCGGAGATAAGTACTTCATTGATGCTCTCTTCACCGGCGTAACGCTTTCGGCGTTTGAGCTTGCGGCTGAGCTGGTAGCTGTCATTGCCTTCCTGGTGATAATGAGACTCGGTACGAATATAGCCGCTCTCACCGGAGATTTGCTCAGTGCTCTCAATTTTCTCGAAGCCCAGGTGTCCGTAGCTGGCGGTATCGAATTTTGCGCCTTCATAGGTATAGGAAATGGTATTGGTGCCGCCAATGCCATCACTGACTTCCAGTGATTCTACACCAAAGCGTGTGGCCGAACGTTTGGCAGGAGTTAACTCTATGTAATCCTCATCCAGTTCGTGAACTTTCTTTAAGTGATCGTCGCCTGGCAGTTCGCCGCCATTGAGGAACACCGAAGTCATATCGAAGCTGCGGTAATTTATTGCTACGTCCTGTGCTTTTGAGTAGATACTTTCAATGCGTAGTTCTTCGAAATTTACGGTATCCTGTGGAGTGTTTTCTTGAATTCCATCATTATTGTAATCGGCGAACTGCATGTGAAGAGCCCGCGTGTAAGGTGAAATTCCGTCATAGTAATTCTTGAATACAATAGGGTCTGAAAACTCGATATTCCCACTATCGTTCAGTCCTTTTGATAGCCATACCTGCTCTTTGTGCATTGAAGACATGACGCTGTAGCAATCCGATATTATTGAGCTTATCGCGCTTTGTTCCCCGTCGTCGTATTCAAAGTCTGACAAGCGTGAGCATCCAGCCATTTGCACAATATCTTCTAGACCGTCGCTGTTAAAATCCACTACTACATTTGTGCAGTATGAAATAGCTGAGCGTCCACTGGCGCAATTACCGAGAGCGGTATTTTCTGTGCCTATTGTTGGTGTGGTAAAAGTGCCGCCTTTTCCTCTGTTGACCTTGATAGACACTGGAGACACATCCGCAAAATCCAGAAGACCATCGCCATCGAAATCGCCGATGTATTCCCCAAGGTTGGCCCAAGCAGCAGTATTTGTGACATCGGTATATACAACTTGATTGATATCATCTGCGGAGCTACTGATCAGGTAAACCAGCTTTGGGTTTCCATCGGGAAGCGTACCTTTTCCATATATATCGTAATGCCTGTCGCCATTTAGATCAGCAAGCTGAATGGCTGTCAACTGCTTTTCGTTGTCCCATTGATCGTAAATGGCGATAAAATTAGGAGCGGCATTTTCTTTTTGCCAGCCAGCTCCAGAATTCAATAAAATCGAAATGTCCTGAGCATACTGGTCAGATAAAAATTCACATATGGTTGTGTCAGGGCAAGCCGGCGGAGTCCGGATCAAGTCAATGAGTCCGTCATGGTTGTAGTCAAAAAATTGAATATTGTAGCCGAACTTGGATTCGCGACGATATGAATTTGCTTTTACAAATTCTGTATTTAGGTTTTTGTAAACTGTGTATCTCCGTTCCGCATAGAATGTTAGATACTCAGAATTTATTTGATAGTTCGGGCTTGCCACACTCGAAATTTTTCGGCCGCCATTTCCATCCGGCTCATTCATATAGACTTCGATTCCGGAAATGGTCGGATTGAATCGTACGATATCTTTGTACCCATCTCCATTGATATCAATATCGTGAAATTCTGACTTAGGAATAAGTTGATGACTCGTCCTGATCCCGTTATAGCCCACATCGTAATAAGTCAAAGGCTCAGAATCAGCATAACCAATGTAACCATCTTCAATACCATCTCCATTAATATCGAAATAATGGTCAACCTCTCCCAATTCATTTCTGCGGCCCCAAAACCCGCTGTCCATTTGGATATACTTATAGTCTGATTTGCGCCTTTTCGACCAGTCCGCTGTCAGAGCTTCCTCGCAGCCGCCGCCCGAGAAACACCGCTGAATAGTGTCCAGCAGGCTTTTGGCTGCGGGGTCATCCACAGTTTTGCTCGGGTTTTCGTCTTCGTACCCCAGGCTGTAGGTCCAGAGTTCGGTGCCGTTATTTTTTACAGTCACGGAACTTAGGCGCTTGTTTTCAATGTATGGCCTGCCAGCCATATAGCCGCTAATAATGTCCGGCCGCAACGTGTAGCCAAACACTATTTCACGGGCAGGCATATTCGGAACGCTGTCGTTTTGCGTGTAGGTGATTCTGGAAGGGCGCCCGTAATCCGCTCCGTTAACCTGGCCAGCCTCATACTCAATAGTCAGGTAGTTGCCGAAGGTATCTTCCTGGCGGTCCTGCTTCCATGTATGGGTACCAGCAGCGGAAAGCTCTTTGGCATTGGCGTCGTAGCCATAGCGCGCGACGGTGCCTGCCTGGTTGACAACCGTCCAGTAATCGCTGTGCTTGGTGATATGCAGGAAGGATTCGCTTTCGGTTCGGTATTCGTTGTTACCTATTGGCACAAGGCGCGAACCATCCAGGCAGTACTGGTAGTCATCTTCATCGCGTATGCTGCTGACACGAGCATCCCGGTGATAGTCCGCCGGGCAGCGATGGATGTAGGTGAGGCCCGTCAGGCTCCAGCCCCAGCCCACTACGCTGCTGCGCATCCCGGAGTTGTAGCTGAGGCCGATGGCCGGCGCCATGCCCTGTATGCCGGGTGGTATCACGAAGGGTACGTCGTAACGGAAGCTGCCGTCATTGCCCACACTGTAGGAGCCTTTTACGCCCCCGTAGTGCATGCTGCCGGAAAGCGTATCGTTCGTGGGGTCCGATGCTGTTGCAAGCGGATCACCACTGAATACCGGCACCGTCGGAGCACTTGCCACTTCGACCACTAGGGATTTGGTTGCGGTCAAATAGCCATCGCTCACGCGCACGGTGATGGTCGCGCTGCCCGACTGCTCCGCCACCGGAGTCACCCAGACTTTACGGTTGCTGCCGCTCCCGCCGAAATAGACGTTGGCGGTGGGTACCAGCGAGGAGTTGTTACTGCTTGTCGCGCTGAGTGTTAGTGCCCCATTGTTGTTATCAATGTCATTGACCGTAAAGGAGACTGGAAGTGATTCCTCCGCGTTTTTATAGGTTTTGATCACGGGGATGGCTGAAATTGTCGGTGCGTCGTTTACCGGGTTTACCGTGAGGCTGTCAGCCGCTGTGGTAGTTCCGCCGTCTCCAACGCACGTCAGGCTTGCGGTTACGGTTTGTGGGTTGGCGAGTTCTACCGGTGCGCTGTAGGTCACATTGCCGGAAGTACCACTTAACCCGGATAGACCCGTTCCGCTACAGGAATTGGCACCGCTGGTACTCCAGGTGAACGTGGCGCTTTCCCCCTCGTTGAGCGATTGCTTGTTAAAACTGGCAGTCACGACAGGGGCCGGGAGGTCCACCACTATGGATTTGGTCAATACGGTCGAGCATTCCGTGATGGCGCCAGAGGGCGGGTTGGGAATGACTTCACAATCCTGCAGGCGGAAGGTGTGCGTGTCTTCCCCCCGAGTCAATGGCTCGCTCTTGAGTGCATAGCCATCTACGCCCGACACCGTCTCCCAGGTACCGTTGACGTCTTCTTGCAATAGCGAATATGTGGTTCCGCCGCCAAAAATGACAGTAAATATGCCGGTATTGTTGCTTGCCGGTAGATCCAGTGTTGCAGGCATATCCCGGACACTTACTACAAAGCTGTCGCTTGATGACTTGCTTCCATCCGATACAGTGACAGTTATCGTGGCGCTGCCGATCGTTCCTTCAGGCGTGACGGTAATGGTGCGATTGACGCCACTTCCACCCAGCTGAATTTTGGAATTGGAAATGATCGTCTGATTGCTGGAGGCGGCGGAAATTGTGAGCGAGGCCGCGGGGCTTTCCTCATCCCCCACAGTAAACCCGATAGCACTGGTAACAGTGCCCTGATAAGTCGAATGATTGCTTATATTGGAAATGCTCGGTGAGTCATTAACCCAGTCGGCGTGAACCGTGGCTGTCTTACTGGTGCTCCCCCCGGAACCCGAACAGGAGACAGTGACGGATTTATTGATATCCGCACTCATATTCAAAGGCGCCTGCCAGCTAACCGATCCCGAGGTTCCGCTGACGCCGCTGATCCCAGATGCGCTGCACGACGTCGCGTGGTTGCTACTCCAGGACAGGAGCGAACTTTGCCCTTCGTTTATTGTAGATGGGCTGAAGCCCGCGGAAACCGTTGGCGCCGGTGGTGGACCGATCAGAACCGTGTAAGTTGGTGTTTCACCGTGGATGAGCTGGGGGTTGCAACCAGGACCTCCACAGGGGTTCTGCGGCATGTACGCATAGTGCACCAAAAACTCGTAGGTTCCGTTGGAATCGACCGTCACAGAGTGAGACTGGCTGCCAAATCCCTTCTGGACCAAGACCACCCAAGACCCGCCGCTGACGCGTTGTTTCAACTGCGTATAACCGCCCTGATTGGGCCCCGGATCAACATTCCAAGACGCAGTGAAAGTACCGTCCTCGTCTGCCGTCGGTACCGATAATGTGGCCGAGACCGCGCTGGCCGCGGCCGAACCCAGCAGCAACGCCAGTCCCAGTAGTAGTCGCCAGCCTCCGCGGGCGGTCCACAAAAATAGAGTTCTTTTTGAGGCGGATATCCTCATTATTATTATTTCCTGTGCTGTTGAAGACGTAAGTGGGAGTTGGCATCTATCAGCGGCGCCATATTGCCCCAGAATTGGCGCTCACATACAACTACATATAGCTAGCGGAAGGTTCCTCCGGAATGTAACCGGTTTCACTTTGTCTCACAAGCGTCTCAAAGGGGATTTGGCGCGGTTTCCCCTATGTTATGCCGTTATTTTTGTGTCAACAGCCGGTGGGATAACAACTGAAATTGAAATACTGGATGCACTTGCGTCTCTACGACTGCAGCATACGGCCAACGTCCAGTTCGTCGTCAGTCATTGGATATGATTAACCAATAGCGCGAAACCATGCAGCTCGGGAATCAGGCCTTTGATTTTGACTCTTGATTATCTCGATCACCATTAAGTATTCGGGCCCAGAATCTTTGAATAAGCGTTACGCCGGGAAGCACATCTTCAGATCTACTGCCCGCCTGTATCAACCGCTTCTTTTCGCCTCGCACGCGAATGCGGTATTGGACATACGGCACTCATACTAATAAAGACTGTAAGAAGGACGATAAGAAAGACTGGACGCCCAGAGCGACGGGAAAAGCCGGTGATAAATCAAACGGTGAAAGTCCGTTATTCGGTAAGGATTAGCAACCCGCCGGGGCCCCGAGTCATGGGCTTCTGCCCGTAAGGGCAGCGGTTAAGCGTTGACAGGGGAAGGTACAGGCTCGGTATTGAGCTCCGAAATCAAGCAATGGGAACGCCGACCTCGTTGGGTGAGGGGGAAGGCAATACGGCTTTTAGCGATACGCGAGCGACTAAGCCGGTTTCCCGGAGTCAGAGACCCGGTGCATGTACTGATGTTTATCACGCGGAACCCGGGAGGTCCTGTGCATTACCAGTGACTATTCCGGCGCTGGTCGGGCTGAGGAAATGAAGAAATAAGCTCAGCCTTGGCACAGGGAGTCGGACAAAACCATAGTAGCGAAGAAGCAGGCGAACAAAGTTGACCAGTGAACATCTGAAAACAACGGCGGAGTCTGTGGAGCCAAGGGTTTTGGCTGAGAGGAAGGCTGAGCAGGCCGCTGCGACCTCGACCCAGAGCGGGGAACCAACAGATTCGGGATTGCTCGGGCTGCGCAACGCAGCGAGAAGGGACGCCCGTTTAACTTTTAACAACCTGCTACACCAGATTAATGTGAACCGCCTGACGAAGGCTTACTTCGCACTGAACCGCAAAGCTGCCATGGGCGTGGATGGGCAGAGCTGGGAAGCCTACGGGGAAAACCTCTACAGCAACCTTACAGCGCTGCACCAATGCATCCATAAAGGCAGCTACAAGCCTCAGCCCTCGAAACGTATCTGGATACCCAAAGCCAATGGCCAGCAAAGGCCCATCGGCATTGCCGCGCTGGAAGACAAGATCGTCCAACAGGCGCTGGTGTGGGTGCTGGAATCGATTTACGAGGAAGACTTTCTGGGCTTCAGCTACGGCTTCCGGCCAGGCCGAAGCCAGCATCATGCGCTGGACGCTCTGTACATCGCATTGACACAAAAGAAAGTCAGCTGGGTGCTGGACGCAGACATCCAGGGTTTCTTCGATCATCTGGACCACGAATGGCTGATGCAGTTTATCCGCCACCGGGTCAGTGATAAAAGAGTGCTGGATATACTGGTGCGGACACTGAGAGCAGGTGTGGAAGAAGACGGGCGTAGGACGAGAACGCGGATTGGAACCCCGCAAGGTGCAGTCATATCGCCACTACTGGCCAATATCTACCTGCACTACGTGCTCGACCTATGGGTACATCAGTGGCGCAAACGGCACGCGCGCGGAGAAGTCTACATCATCCGCTACGCGGATGACTTTGTGCTGGGTTTCCAGTACCAAAGTGACGGCAAAGCGCTGCACGCCGCCCTGGTGAAACGATTGGCGCAATTCGGTCTTAGGTTGCACCCGGACAAGACGCGGCTGATAGAATTCGGCCGCTTTGCCGCGAGTAACCGCAAGGCGCGCGGTGAGGGAAAGCCGGAAACGTTTGACTTTCTAGGTTTCACCCACATCTGCGCCATCCGCAGTGACGGGGCGGCCACCGTGCGACGCCACACCATCGCCAAGCGTCAAAGAGCGACGCTACTGCGCATCAAAGAATGGTTGATGCGCAACCTGATGGTCAATGTCCACGATCAGGGCCGTCGGCTCCGCAAAGTGCTCAACGGATTGATCAACTACTACGGCGTTCCGGGGAACGGCAAATCACTGCAAACTTTCCGCACTGAAATCTGCCGCGCGTGGAGGAAAGCACTACGCAGACGCGGAAACAAAAGGCCGATCAACTGGGTAAACACAACCAAACTCATTCGGTTTTGGATACCCTCAGTGCGCATCGTACACCCATACCCAAATCAACGTTGGTGCGTTTGACTCGAAGCAGGAGCCGGATGCGTTAGCAGCGCACGTCCGGATCTGAGCGGGGGGTGCCGGGGAACCGGCATTCCTACCGCGACTCGGTTGAAACCGGATAGTGTGGCTGCGTCAAATACGCTGCCGGATGGACGCGAGGTCCGACGCTTCCGGAGTCTCGGCCATTTTCGCGCGGATTAGTTTCAGATCAACATATGCCGTACAGGCAGCCAGTGCCCACTCGTCCAGCAGCGCCAGGGCCTTGAAGCGGTCCTCCCAGAAGCAGCCCTTGCACTGACCTTCGCGGGCGATGGACTCGTTCAGACAACGTATGAACCAGAGGTACGCTCGTCCCGCCCGCATAGGAACGCACGGCGTACGCAGCGGGAAACGCAGTGGCAGCAAGGGGTGGCATCAAGGAAATCTGGCGCGGAATGCCTTTTGCTTGATAGGTGTCAAGAATTTCACCCTTGTAGACATCACGGCTTGCACTCTCCTGTTGGACCGGCCCTACAGGCGATTGCGTTGAACTAACCTAACCGGGACGCAATCGGAGAACCCCATGGCGATCCTGGCCCTGATCAGAAATCCCGAGGACATTTCACAGGTCATCTCCTGGTCCGCGGAGATGGCGCTGGCGCGGGATCTGCCGCTGTTCGTTCTGTGCTGCCATCCTTCCGCGACAGCGATCCCGGAATTCCCTGAGCGGAAATGGACCCAAGCCGTGGAACGCTTCCTGCGGGAGCACCACGAAACCCCGTCGGTCGCCCGCTTGGCGGAGGCCGGAAACCTCAAAATTGAGGAAGTCGGCCACCGCGATGCCGCGGCATGCGCCATCGACACGGCCCGCCGTGAAGACTCCGAATTCATCGTCGCGGCCGCCGAGGACCCGTCTGGCAAGCGCGGGGCGACTTACGCCAGCAACCCGCTGCTGCGCAATGCGCCCTGCAATACGATCCTCCTGTTCGGCGGGCCGGAGCGCCGCCGCAGTCCGCAAAAAATCTTCGTTGCCACTGCAGACAATCCCCACGACGGGGCCGCTCTTTTCCTGGCGAATCAGCTGGCGGAATCACACCATGGGGAAATTACCCTGGCCCGTACCGAAGCGGACGATGAAGAGGTCAACATGGAGGTTGGGCGGCGCGATTTGCTCCAACTGATGCGGGATACCGGCGTCGAAACCGCCGGGCATATCCATTGTCGCGTTTTCAACAAAAGGAAATACAGAGAAATTGCCCGCGCGATGGACGATCACGACCTGGTGTTGATGGGGGCCAACGCCGGGGATGTTAACGCCGTGGTGGAGTTGACCAAACGTCCCGCGGTTGCCGTGGTCAAGCGGGGGCCGGCATTGCGCCCCTGGCGGCAGCGCAAAGTCGGCGAGGATTGGAACCCTCTGCTCAGCCCTGCGGATTATGCGGATCTGCTCACGGGCTTGCGGCGCGGGTCCCAGTTGAGCCTGGACTTCCTGATCATGCTGGGGCTGGCGGCCGTGGTCGCCTCCATGGGCCTTTTGCAGGATTCAACCGCGGTGGTCATCGGCTCGATGCTGCTGGCGCCGCTGATGACGCCCATGCTCGGTTGCGGGCTGGCACTGGCGCAGGCCAATCCCAAACTGGGCAACACCGCGTTGCGCGCTGTCGGGACCGGGCTGGCCCTGACACTGGCCATTAGCCTCCTGATCGGCTTTTTCACACCGGGCGCCGAGTTGACGGCCGAGATATACGCCCGCGGCGATCCGAACATCCTCGACCTGGTGGTAGCGGCGGCTTCGGGAACCGCCGCCGCCTACGCATCGGCGCGCCCCAACCTGGTCGGGTCCATCGCCGGTGTTGCCGTTGCCACCGCCCTGGTGCCGCCGCTTTGCTCGGCCGGGATATCCCTGGCGTATTACGACCTGGTCAACGCGCGGGGCGCGGCGCTTTTGTTCATCACCAACTTCGTCGCCATCGTGCTGTTCGCGGCGGTCACCTTCCGCACCCTGGGAATCAGGACGGCCCGCACCGGTTCCAGGCAGCGCCACTGGGTGGTCGGCATGGTCGCCGCCATGGCGGTCGCGGGCCTGGCACTGCTGGTGCCGCTGCAATTGTCGCTGCTGAAAGGCCTGCTGCTGGGGAAGCCGCAGCCGAGTTATTACCCGCTGTCCCGCTCGGTGATGGACGCGCTGGAAGACTATGTGGAGGACGACCCGAACCTGGAGATTTTCGACGCCGGCCGGCCGTCGTCGCCATACCACACCGCGGACGTTGTCCTGGTCCTGGGAGCGCCCTACGACCTGGACAGGCAATATGCGGATGCGCTGATCAAAATCGTGCGGCGGGAAATGCGCAACCCGAAACTCAGGGTCGAGGTGCATCTCATCAGGGAGTTGTGGCAGGTGAACAGCCGGTAATTGGAAACCTCTCTCTTTACACGACTGCGCTCAGTTGAGGTCCACCGCGTACTGGCGCAGCAACACCAGCGGCACAATTTCCAGCGCCTTGATATGCGTGCGCTGAAGGTAAACCCGCGGCGCCATGTCCTGCTGCTGCGCCTCCAGCCAGCGCGCCGCGCACAGGCACCAGCGGTCGCCGGGCTGGAGGCCGGGGAAGCCGAACTCCTCCACCGGCGTGCTCAGGTCGTTGCCGCGCGTGCGGGAGAACGCCAGGAAGGCATCGGTGACCTCGACGCAGACGGTGTGCGAACCGGCGTCCTGCTCGCCGGTATTGCAGCAGCCGTCGCGAAAAAATCCGGTAACCGGGTCCAGGCTGCAGGCCAGCAGTGGATCGCCGAACACATTGACAGGGTTTTCCATTTTCATCCGCCAGCTCACCTCTCGTTATTTATTGCTAACAATTCGATATCCACCAGCCGCCAGCGCATCCCCTGGCGTTCCAGCAGCAGGCGGAGCTGCGTTTCACCATCCTCGCCATAGTCGGCGGTCACGCGATTGAACCCGGTGAAGCGCCAGCGCTGCCGGTGCCAGCCGGCCCCCCCATCTTCTTCCATCTCCGGCGGCGGTTCCACCGAAGGGGAGGACTGCCGGTAGAGTTCGCGCTCGAACGCGCGCAGGTTCCTGCCGCCCTGCAACAATTCGCCGATTCCCTCCGGGGTGACCAGGTGCTGCAGCAGCGGGCCGATAAACAGGTTGGCGCCGGCGACGAGCAGATCGCCAAATTCCGGCGGTATGTCATCGCCCGCGGACTCGCGCAGCTGTCGCTGCAGGCGCACTTTTAAATTGTCACGCAAGGCGGGAAAGTCGATATAGCGTTGCAGCTGTTCGACGTTCTCGGTCTCCGCGGCCTGTTCCAGCCGGTCGAGCGTGTATTCCGGCAGGGCGATATAACCCACTGCCAGTAACACAACCGCAACCAGGGCGGCGAGCAGCCATTTCTTCATCGGTTTACTCTCCCTCAAACAGGGCCGGATTTTATCCCCTGGCCGGATATTTTGCCCGTCCGGCAGCTGGCGCGGGATTGTCCATCGGGGGCGCCTGTGCGATATTGCCTCCCCAAGGCTCTGTATCCCCATCAAAAATCAAAACAGAACTGCGAAAGGACATCTGACGATGAGCGATATTTACAAGGCCCCGGAAGCACAGCTGACCACAGGGGAGGAGAGCGGCAGCTACGGCTCCCTGGAAAAGGGGCTGGCCGGGGACTACGCCATTTCCATCGGCGAGATTCTCAGCGAGGCCTGGCGCCGCACCAAGGGCAACAAGGGCACCATCTGGCTGGGCCTGCTGCTGTATGTGGTAGCCGCGGCTGTGATCAGCTTCGTCGCCGGCATGATCAGCGGTTATCCGGTATTTAATCCAACGGCTGCCGTGGGAGCCTCCGGCATGTCCCAGCTGATTTACCAGTTGCTGGTGACCGTTGCCAGCGCGCCCCTGGCCGCGGGACTGATGATGATCGGCGTCAAGATCGCCCGCGATGACAATGTGTCGGGCACCGAGGTGTTCGCCCACTTCGACAAAATACTGCCGCTGGCCCTGGGCATGATCCTGATGTACATCCTCTGCGCAATCGGCTTGGTATTGCTGGTGCTGCCCGGCATCTACCTGCTGGTGGCCTACACCCTGACCCTGCCGCTGATCGTGGACAAGGGCCTGGGCCCCTGGCAGGCACTGGAGACTTCCCGCAAGGCGATCACCAAGCACTGGTTCCCCTTCTTCGGATTCCTGATCGTCTGTCTTCTGTTGTACATTGCCGGCGCCCTGCCGCTGCTGATCGGCCTGATCTGGGTGCTGCCGCTGCTGGCCATCGCCCTGGGCATCGTGTACCGCAACATCTTCGGCGGCCCGGAAGACTGATCCAACTGAACTGATGGGAGTGGTGGTTTGCTGGACACCACCTATAACGTCGAGACCCCGGAGGGGATAGATCTGCGCGCACAGGCCGCCGGGCCTGTGCCGCGTATTCTCGCCTACGCCGTCGATGTCTTTTACCGCACCCTGGTGCTGATCGCCCTCGGCATAGCGCTGGCGTTCGCCGATGTGGCGGGTTACGGCATCTGGCTGTTGTGCTCCTTCCTGCTGGAGTGGTTCTACCCCGTCTATTTCGAGGTGATGCGCGGTGGCCAGACGCCGGGCAAGAAGGCCTTCGGCCTGATGGTGGTCAACGACAACCTGACCCCCATCTCCTGGGGCGCCTCGCTGCTGCGCAACCTGCTGCGCTTCGCCGACTTCCTGCCCTTCGCCTACGCCAGCGGCGTGATCAGCATGACCCTGAGCCGCAACTTCCAGCGCCTGGGAGACCTGGCCGCGGGCACCCTGGTGGTCTACCGCCAGGCGGACAAGGCGCACACCGCCCTGCCCGACGTCGCCCCACTGGCGCCGCCCCGCGGCCTGGGGCTCGCGGACCAGCAGGCGCTGATCAGCCTGACGGAGCGCCACGGTGAACTGAGTGAGGCGCGCCAGTGCGAGTTGGCCAACTTGCTGGAGCCGGTCACCGGCAAAAAGGACGGGGCGGGGCTCAGCTATCTGCGCGCGGTGGGCAATTGGCTCCTCGGCGGCCAGGGGGGTGGAAAATGAAGCAGCGCGACTTCGAAAACCGCTACCGCGACGGCTGGGAGCAGTTGGAACAGTGGCTGAAGACCAGCGGCAAATCCGATGAAGCGGCCGCCCTGGACCTGCCCGCCGCCTACCGCGGCCTGTGCCAGCAACTGGCGGTGGCCAAGGAACGCCAGTACACCAACCAGCTGATCGACCGCCTCAACCAGTTGGTCATGGCCGCCCACCACCGGGTCTACCAGCAGCAGACGCTGCGCCGCAACACCTGGCTCTGGTACCTGCTGGCCGGCTTTCCCCAAGCGGTGCGCGCGCGGATCCGCACCCTGTGGCTCGCCACCGCGCTATTCGTGCTGCCGGCACTGGTGCTCGGCATCGGCAGTTACAGGAACGACGCGCTTATCTACGCGGTGATGGAGCCTGCGCAGGTGCTGCTGTTCGAATCCATGTACGATCCGGGCAACCGGGTACTGGGGCGCGAGCGCGGCTCCGACTCGGACCTGATGATGTTCGGCTTCTATATCAAGAACAATATCGGCATCGCCTTCCGCACCTTCGCCGGCGGCGTGCTGTTCGGGCTGGGCTCGATCTTTTTCCTGGTGTTCAACGGCATCTACCTGGGCGCGGTATTCGGGCATATCACCCGCGTCGGATTCGTCTCCACCTTTTACCCGTTCGTGATCGGCCACGGCGCCTTCGAGCTGACCGCTATCGTGCTGGCCGGCGCCGCCGGCCTGCTGCTGGGGCAGTCGCTGGTGGACCCGGGCCGCCACCGTCGCCTGGTGGCGCTGCGCCTCGCCAGCGTGGAGGCGATGAGGATCATGTACGGCACCTTTTTGATGCTGGTCATCGCCGCCTTCCTAGAGGCCTTCTGGTCGTCCAGCACGCAGGTGGCGATCGGCGTGAAGCTGGCCGTGGGCGCGGCCCTGTGGCTGCTGGTATTCGCCTACTTCGCTTTCGCCGGGCGGGGAGCGCCGCACTTCGATAGAGCGGCGCACCTTGATAAAAAGGCGCACCTTGATAAAAAAGAGGTGCGGCATGAATCTTGACCGCCTGGCGGTGCGCGCGCGCCTGCGCTCCCCCTGGGAGTCCATCGACCTGGGCATCGCCCTGGCGCGGCGGCTGTGGTGGCCGCTGTTCCTGGTGTGGCTGCTGCCGGCGGCACTGGTGCTGGCCGCGACCTTCTGGCTGCTGCGCGACTCCCCCGGCTGGTCCGGGTTTATCGTCTGGTGGCTGAAACCGGTGTACGACCGGCTGCCGCTGTTTATCGCCAGCCGCGCCCTGTTCGGCGAACGGGTATCCGCCGGCGGCGCGCTGAAGCAGTTCTTCGCCCAGAACCGCCGCGACTGGTTCGCCTGGATCACCTGGCGCCGCCTCAGCGCCACCCGCGCCTTCGATATGCCGGTGACCCTGCTGGAGCAAAGCAGCGGCAGCGCCCGCGCGGCGCGTATCGGCGTGCTGCACCGCAAGCACGCCAGCGCCGCCACCTGGCTCACCCTGACCGGCTTCCACCTGGAGGGCTTCCTGTTTTTCGCCCTGCTGGCACTGATCTACCTGCTGATCCCCGAGCAGGTGCAGATCGAGTGGCTGCCCCTGCTCGGCAGCGGCGCCCTATGGCTGGAGTGGAGCGGCAATGTCCTGTTCCTGCTGGTGATGGCGGCCTTGGCCCCTTTCTACATCCTCGGCGGCTTCTGCCTCTATATCGGCCGGCGCATCGAACTGGAGGCCTGGGATATCGAAATCCAGTTCCGCAACCTGCGCCAACGGCACCTGCGCGAACAGGGACAACGGGGGAGGCGCGCCTCCGCCCCCGCCGCGGCGCAGCTGTTGCTGCTGTGCATTCTCGGCATCGCCGCCGCGGTTCCGACACCTGACGCCCACGCCGGCGCGGTGGACACACCACAGGGGGCGCAGGAGACCATCGACGAAGTTCTCGCCGGCGAGGATTTCCACAAGCTGGAGGAAGTCAGCGGCTGGCGCCTGAAGAAGATCGACTGGGAGCAGGAAGAGTTTCCCGAGTGGATGATCGCCCTGCTCGAGTGGCTGGAGGATCTCGCCCTCGACGGCGACCCCGACGCGGACGCCAGTTGGGGGCCCATCATCGGCCTGCTGGTGGAGATACTGCTGTGGCTGGCCGCCGCCGGCCTGCTGGCCTACCTGCTGTGGCGCTTCCGCGAACCGATCCGCCAGAGCCTGCGCTGGCGCCGGAAAGCCGCGCCGAAACGCACCGCGCCGGAAACCCTCTTCGGCCTGGACGTGCGCCAATCCAGCCTGCCCGCGGACGTCTGCGCCGAGGTGCTGCGCCTGTGGCAGGCCGGCGACCAGCGCGGCGGCCTGGGGCTGCTGTACCGCGCCACCCTGGCCCACCTGATCGAGGGCTACCAGTTCGAGTTCGGCGACCACCTGACCGAGCGCGAGTGCGCGCAGCTGGTGCAGCGACGCCAGCGGCAGCCAGGGGAAGCGCCGCAAACGGACAGTAGAGAGCAACGGCCGGTCAGCGCCGCGCTGAGCGGCTTTGTGCAGCAGCTGACCGGCTGCTGGCAGCAGCTGGCCTACGCCCACCGCGCGCCGGAATCCGCGCGGGTGCAATCCCTCTGCGACCAGTGGCGGGAGGCCTTCGACCATGAGCACTAAGCGCCTGCTGCTGGGCCTGGCCCTGCTGCTCGTGGCCGTAGTGACGGCCCTGTTTTTTTTGCTCTTCGAGCGCTACACGGAAGAGGTGGACCGCGGCTGGAGTTCCCGGGCCTGGCGCAACCCCCACCTGGCCGCGGAGCAGTTCCTCGCCGCCGCCGGGCTGGAATCGCGCCGGGCGGACAATATCACCGTGCTGGCGGGGCTGGCAGAAAACGACACCCTCTTCCTGGCCAGTTCCAGCCAGGTGTACAACCCGCAGCGGGTGGAGGAACTGCTCGATTGGGTGGAGCGCGGCGGCCACGCCATCGTGATCGCGCACAGCGGCGGCCTCGACCGGGAACTGCGCGAGCGCGACTGGCTGCTGGAGCAACTGGAGGTCACCCTGGAGGAAGGGCGCGAGGACATTTTCTTCGAGCACCCCTTCCGGGATTTGCTCGGCGAGGACGCGGAAGAGTACGAGGGCAAGAGCGCCAGCGAAATACTGCGCGAGCACAACCGCAAACTCAGGGAGGAAAAGGGCGGAGAGAGCGACGGGGAAGAAGCCCGGGAGGAGGAGAAGCCACCGCGTAACCCGGACGTGGACCCCGCCGACCTGGTCACCCTGTCCGCCGACGACGGCAGTGACTACCAGCTCCACTTCGACGCCAGCCAACTGCTGTACCACCCCGCCCTCGAGGGCGGGGAATCCAGCGGCGAGCCGGTGTTCTGGGCCAAAATCCAGCGCGACGACAGCGGCGTGCCCTTTATGCAGTTCGAGCGCGGCGAGGGCCTGATCACCCTGCTGGCCGACGGCGGCATCTGGAACAACCGGCGCATCGGCCACTTCGATCACGCCTACTTCCTGGCACTGCTGGCCTCCGACGGCGAATTCGTGTTCTTGACCCAGCCGCGCTTCGACTCCCTGTTTACGCTGGCGCGCCGCTACGGCGCCGAGTTTTTCCTTGCCGGCGCCCTGGCGCTGCTGGCCTGGCTGCTGCTGCGCGCGCGCCGCTTCGGCCCGCTGGCGCCGGAACCGGAACTGGCGCGGCGCTCGCTGCTGGAGCATATCTCCGCCTGCGGCCACTACTACTGGCGCGCGGAGAAGTGCGAGCGGCTCCTGCTCGGCCAGCGCGAGCGCCTGCTGCGCCGCCTGGGCGGGGAAAAAGCGGGCGCGGCGACCCGGCGCCAGCTGTGTTCCGGGCTCAGCGCCCGGACCGGCCTGGATGAATCCGCTATTGCCGCCTGCCTGTGGGGCGACCTGCCCCGCGGCGAAGAGGCATTTACCGAACGAATGCGCAACCTGCAGCAAATCGAGGCAGCCCTATGAGCGACACCACTTACCAATCCGAACACCGGGACCAGCAGGCAGAGGCCGGGCCCGACTGGCAGGCCGCGTCGGCGCAGCTGGCGCTGCTGCGCAACGCCATCAACCGGCTGCTGATCGGCCAGGAAGACGTCGTGGAGCAAGTGCTGGTCGCACTGCTGGCCTCCGGCCACGTGCTGCTGGAGGGCGTGCCCGGTCTCGGCAAGACGCTGCTGGTGCGCGCCCTGGCCAACTGCTTCGGCGGCAACTTCCGCCGCATCCAGTTCACCCCGGACCTGATGCCGGCGGATGTGACCGGCCACGCCATCTACCACATGGGCGAGAGCCGCTTCGAGGTGCGCCGCGGCCCGGTGTTCACCAACCTGCTGCTGGCGGACGAAATCAACCGCGCCCCCGCCAAGACCCAGGCGGCGCTGCTGGAGGTGATGCAGGAGAAGCAGGTCACCATCGACGGCGAGGCGCTGCCGGTGCCGCGGCCGTTTATGGTGCTGGCGACCCAGAACCCCATCGAGCAGGAGGGCACCTACCCTCTGCCGGAGGCGGAGTTGGACCGCTTCCTGCTCAAGGTACTGATCGACTTCCCCAGCCTGGAGGCGGAGCTGAAACTGGCCGCCGCCGCCAGCGCGGGCCGCATCGAGAAGCAACTGCAGCAGCCGCCGGCCGGGCAGATGACCGTGGAACAACTGCAGCAGTTGCAATCGCTGCTCCCGCAAATCGCCCTGGACCAGCAGGTGCTGGACTACGCGGTGCGCCTGGTGCGCGCCACCCGCGAATCCGCCCAGTTGCGCCGCGCCGCCGGCCCCCGCGCCAGCATCGGCCTGCTGCAGGCGGCACGCGCCCAGGCACTGCTGCAGGGGCGTGAATTCGTGTTGCCCGACGACGTCAAGGCCATGGCCATCCCGGTGATGCGCCACCGTGTCGGCCTGTCGCCGGATATGGAGATAGACGGCGAGACGCCGGACTCGGTGCTGGCGCAGATTATCGATACCGTCGAGGCGCCGCGGCTGTGACAGAAGACGCCGCAGCGCTGACAGACAGCGCCGCAGTGACTGAGAAGAGCACGGATATTCCGGCGCAGGCCGCCGGCATCCGCCCCAGCCGACGCCTGGTGGCACTGCTCGGCTACTGGTGCCTGGCAGCGCTTGCGGTCAGCGCCGCGCGCATCTGGTTTGCGCAGAGCGCAGCAGCCCTGGAAAACCTCTGGTGGAGCGCCGGCGCCCTGCTGCTCGCCGCCGCGCTGCTGGATTTACTCACCGGGCGCCGGGTCGCCGGCCTCGAGGGCGAGCGGCAATTGCCGGGCAACCTGGCCCTGGGCGTGCACAACCGGGTGCGGCTGACACTGCGCAATTCCGGCCCGCGCCGGTTGCTGTTGAGCGTCTGCGACAGCCTGCCGTCCCAGCTCAGCGCCGACCAACTGCCGCGCCGCGCACAACTGGACCCGCAGCAGGAGGTGGTCATCGGCTACCCCCTGGTGCCCCGCCGCCGCGGCCGCGCGGACTTCGGCCGAATCGAAGTGCTGGCGGATTCCCCCTGGGGCCTGTGGCAGACGAAGGTGCTGCTGGGGCGGCCCCAGTCGGTCAAGGTCTACCCCAATTTCCTCGGCATCTCCTCGCTGCAGGCCCTGTCCACCGAACAGAGCCTGCGCTTCCTGGGCCTGCACCAGCAACAGCGCCGCGGCGAGGGTATGGATTTCCGCCAGTTGCGCGAGTACCGGCAAGGGGACAGCCAGCGCCAGGTGGACTGGCGCGCCAGCGCGCGCCTGCGCAAGCTGATCAGCCGCGAGTACCAGGACGAGCGCGACCAGGAGATCGTCTACATGCTCGATTGCGGCCGCCGCATGCGCGCCAAGGACGGTGAGCTGAGCCACTTCGACCACGCCCTGAACGCGCTGCTGCTGTCCGCCTATGTGGCCATCAAGCAGGGTGACGCCGTGGGCCTGCACGCTTTCGCCGCCGAGGAGAACAGCTCCGGTGGCGAGCTGCCGCCGGTCAAGGGCGAGGGCGGCATCAACCTGCTCCTGAACCACGTCTACGACCTGCACTCGGGCACCGCCAACGCGGACTTCACCGGCGCCGCCCAGCAGCTGCTGGCGAAGCACCCGCGCCGCGCCCTGGTGATCCTGGTCACCAACCTGCGCGACGAGGACAGCGACGAACTGCTGGCGGCGGTACAATTGCTCTCCCGCCGCCACCTGGTGATGGTGGCCAGCCTGCGCGAAACCGCTGTGGACCGGCTGCTGCAGCGGCCGGTGGAGTCTTTCGCCGATGCGGTGGATACCGCCGCAGCGGGAGACTTCCTGCAGCGCCGCGCGCGCCTGCTGCAGCAGCTGCGCGCGCGCAATGTGCTGGTGGTGGACTCGGCGCCGGAGCAACTGCACATGGCCCTGGTGGAGAGCTACTGGCAGCTGAAGCGCAGCGGCAGGATTTAAGGGCCTGGCAACCTGGATAGTAAAAACATGCTCAATATCGCCGATCTGAGGTCCACCGCGGTAAAAACCGATCCCTTCCCGTATCTCTACCTGGAGCGCTCGGTCAGCCCCGCGCATATCCAGGCGCTGATCAGCGACTTTCCGCCGCTGGAGCAGGGCGGCAGTTTCAATATCGACGATATCGAGACGTCGGAGAAATTCCGTCGCTTTGTCGACCTGTTCGACAGCGAGGAAATCCGCCGCATCATCGGCGAAAAGTTTGCCGTCGATGTCATGGACAAGCCGATGATGGCCACCCTGCGCGGCTATTCCCGCGCAAAGGACGGCCGCATTCACACCGATTCCCGGACCAAGCTGGTCACCATCCTGGTCTACTTCAACGAGCGTTGGGAGGCGGAGACCGGGCGCCTGCGCATACTGCGCGGCGGCACCGACATGGGCGACTTCGCCGAGGAGCTGGTCCCCGGACCGGGCTCCCTTGTGGCCTTCAAGGTGACTGATAACTGCTGGCACGGCTACCCCAGTTTCGAGGGCAGGCGCCAGGCCATCCAGATCAATTTCCTCTCCGGCGATGGCGCCAGGGCCAAGCACCGCTTCTTCCACGGACTGAGCGCCAGGTTGAAGTCCCTGTTGCGTTGACCGCCTTGGCGCAGCGGCAAGATCTGCGCTAAATTGCCAGGGAAGCCAATTCCGATAACGACAATGGCACAGCGCAAAAGAAAGAAACCATCCTTATCCGTGCGCCTGTCCCCTTGGCAGGCGCAGCTGCTGCTGTGCATTTTCCTCGCCGTGCGCGGCCTGGCGCCGGCCGGCTTTATGCCCGCGCCCATCGCCGACGGCACACCCTACGACTTCTGCCACGGCGATGGCCGCAGTGCACTGCTGCTGCAGTCCCTTTCACAACCGCATTCCCACCGCGGGCACCACGGCCATGGCCACGACGCGCTGACCGCGCAGGCCTTCGCCGACAACCACTGCAGCTTCTCCGCCGGCGCCGGCGCGACGGCACCGGCGACACTGGAATTGCCACCGGTGGCCAGCGGCCGGCTTTCGCCGCCGATTGCACGCTTCCGCAGCCCTTTGCCGCGACGCGGCTACCTACAGCCCCCGCAGCGCGCGCCGCCCTTTTCCCGTTCCGCGTAAACCTCAACAGACCTTCGCTTCGCGACCGGGACACCCTGTCGCGATTTCGCTTTAACGCGGCCGCCGCGCGGCGGCCGCGCCTGCACGGGAAAAAAACATGAACATATTCCGCAAATCCCTGCTGACGGCCTCCACCTGCTTGGCCGCCGCCCCCCTGGCTGTCGCCCACGAGGACAGCCCCACTTACCTGCCCGAGGGCCACGCGCCCGCCGGCGTCATGGCCGATCACCTGCACGCGAAAGGCGAGTGGATGTTCGGCTACCGCGCCACGCGCGAGGAGTACGGCGATGTCTACCGCGGCTCCGACCGGGTCGGCGCCATGGAACTGGGCATGGCCGGCTACTCTATGCTGCCGGAGAGCATGACGATGGAAATGCATATGCTCGACATCATGTACGCGGTGTCCGACGACCTGACCCTGATGCTGATGCCCCAGTACATGACCATGGACATGTCGATGGCAATGATCGACAGCGGCCATACGGACGGCATGGGCGATATGCACGGCGGCCACATGGCGGGTCCGCACCGGCACCATGTGGCCGGCGCCGGCGACACGGTGCTCGGCGGCCTCTTCCGATTGGCCGACACCCAGGGCTACCGGCTGCACGCGACCCTGGGCGTGAGTGCGCCCACCGGCTCGGTGGAGGAGCAGAATGCCGACGGCACCTTCACCCACTACGGCATGCAGCTGGGCACGGGCACCTGGGACCTGCTGCCATCGCTCACCTATACGAGCGCACTGGCAAGGCTGAGCTGGGGCGCGCAGCTGTCGGCGCGGCTGCCGCTTGAAGATGAGAACGACTCCGGCTTCGCCTTCGGCGAGCGCTACGGCGCCACCGCCTGGGGCGCCTATCGCGCGGCGGACTGGATCAGCCTGTCGGCGCGGTTCCAGTACACAAAGGAGGGGGATATCAACGGCCACTACAATGGCCCGCACAACCACTCGAGCCCGGCGGATCTGCAAACCAACTACGGCGGCGAGTTCGTCGACTATGGGCTGGGTGTGAATCTCGTCGCGCAACAGGGTGCCCTGGCCGGCGTGCGCCTGGGGCTGGAATGGGTCGGCAGCCTGTCCGCCAATTACAACGGCTTCCAGCTGGCGCGGGAGGAGGGGCTGGATATGAGCCTGAGTTACGCCTTCTGATTGAGTGCCAGTGGCGAAACCGCTAATTCGCGGCCATGGGCAGATTTTTGCTCTTGCAAAATCTGCCCATGGCCGCGATCGATTTCTGCGAGATTCAGAACCTATAGCTGAAATTCAACGTCAGCGAGCGCAGATGCCCCAGGTCGTACTCATAGGAGGTCGCCCTGCCCACGTCGTAGTAGTTGTACTCCACCGAGGTATCGAAGGAATCGGTCCAGTTGTAGCGGTAGCCGGCGCCGGCGTTCCAGTAATTGTCGTCGCCATCCTGGCCCACGAAAACAAACTCTCCCCCCCGCTTGACCCGCTCGACATCGAAGTCGCCGTAGTTCCAGCCCGCCATCCAGTAGAGGCACTGCACGTCGCAGTTGAGGGTAAAGTCCACCTTGAAATTCACGCCGTACTGGTCGACGGAGAGGTTGCCGTCGTCGAAATTCGAATAGCGCAGTTCCACCACCCACACCCCCACGGTCGGGGTTATACCGATACTGGCCTGGCCGAAGGTGTCGTCATCGTGGTTGATCTGTTGTTGAGCGGTGCCGGCGCCGAAACTGGCGATCACGCGATACTCGCCGGCACAGATACCCTCGAAGGGGTTGTTCCACGCCTGGGCACCAGCCACTGCCGGGTAAAACAGGGCGAGGGCAAACAGGATTTTCTTCATTGTGGCCTTCCTTGGAATATCTTTCTTAACATCAGCGTTCCGCTTTCGGCGAAGAGTGGCTGTGGGCCACATCGATGATGGCCCAGATACCACCGGCAAAGGCGGGGTTTTTGCGCAGGTTTTCTATATCCCCGGGCCTGGGCGGCGGGTCGCCGCCGGCACGCAGCTCCTCGAGTCTCTGCAGAATGGTCTCCGCCATCTTCTGCAGCGCTTTATCCAGGGTATCGGCCTGGCAATGGCAGTGGGGAAGATCCGGCGCTATGGCACCGAAGCCGGCGTATTCGATATTGTGGACCACGACCGGATAGCGCATCGGGAATGACTCTTATGGCATTAACTCACCAAGCGTAGACGGGTTTTATTTTCTCGTGGCCCGGAGCCGCGAAAAAATGGCGCGCGGGAAAATAGCGCGGTGAAAAGAAATTTATTCGCGGTTTTCCCGGTGGGTGTCAATGAAGGCTAGCTTCCTCAGCGCGGTATGCGGCCCAGCAGCGCGCGGCGGGAAAAAATCATTTCCTTGTAAGTCTGACGCAGGGAGATGTCCGGTTCCGACTCGGCGCCGGGCATTTCTTCCAACTGCCGCTGCAACCAGGTGATTTCCGTTTCCAGCTGCCGGCGCAATCGGCGAATTTCACTTTCGCTCATATTGATTCGGGAACTGGGCATGGTGCTATCTCAACCGGAATTCACGCCAAAAGGCGCCGAAACTTCTGTAGCCCGCGATACGCGGGCGCAGGATAAGAGAAAGCCTAGACGATGCTCGGTTACTTTGTGAGCAATTCGCGCCAACCGAACGCAGGATCGCCGATCACGTAGAAGAAGGGGTTCAGCAGGGAGTCCTTGGTGTTGTAGCGCAGCAGCCGGAAGTCCTCATCCACCACTATGCCGCCGGCGGCCTCCACCACCGCCTGGGCCGCGGCCGTGTCCCACTCACAGGTGGGCGCCAGGCGCGGGTAGAGGTCCGCGGCGCCCTCGGCCACCAGGCACAGCTTCAGGGAGCTGCCCATGTTTTTGCAGGCCACGGCTCCCAGGCTGGATTCGATGCGCTCCACCAGCTTGTCCACGGCGCCGGCGCCGTGGCTGCGGCTGGCCACCAGTTCCACCGCCTCGCCCGCATCCAGGCGCGGCTGCAGGGGGCGCACCCGGATGGCCTTCTCGCCGTCGGAAGTGCGCTTGAAGGCGCCGCTGCCTTTGGCACCGGCGTAGGTGATATCCAACACAGGCACATGCACGACGCCCAGCACCGGCTCGCCGTTTTCGATCAGCGCCACGTTGACGGTGAACTCGCCGTTGCGGCGGATAAACTCCTTGGTGCCGTCCAGCGGGTCGACGATCCAGTAGCGCTGCCAGCGGCTGCGCTCCCCGAAGGAGGGCATCTCCTGCTCCTCCGACAGTACCGGCACGCCGTCGATCAGCGCCGCCAGCGCCGGCGCCAGCACCGCGTGGGCGGCCAGGTCGGCGGCGGTCACCGGCGAGTCGTCCGCCTTGGTGTCCACGGCCAGCTCGGCGCTGCTGTTGTAAACCTCGAGGATCGCCTCGCCCGCGCGGGTACAGATCTCAATGACTTTCTCGAGTAGTGCTTTGTCCATCATTTCCCCCTGAATTTGAACGGCGCATTATACGCGCTCGCCTACGCCAGGCCACGGCGCCGGTTTACTTGATTCGCCTGTTATAGCCTGAAAGATCGCTGACTCGCGCCATCTCTGGCGCCCGCCCTTCGGCGTCCAAATTCGTTCCCCACAAATTGTCGCGGCCATGGGCCGCTCCTACAAAGGCAATCAGGCGCCCTGTAGGAGCGGCCCATGGCCGCGATCGACGTATCCGTTGGCAGTTTTTTGCCGGATCAGGACTAAGCGGGAAAGAGGTCGTCGATGGAGAGGTAGCGTTCGCCGGTGTCGTAGCTGAACACCAGCACCCGGGTGCCCGGATCGAACCCGCTCTCGCGTTTTTTGACTGCCGCCAGGGCGGAGCCGGAGGAGATACCGACGAAGATACCCTCCCGCAGCGCGCACTGGCGCGCCATCTCGAAGCTCTCCTCCTCACCCACCAGGATGGTGCCGTCCAGTACTTCCGTGTTGAGTATCTCCGGCACGAAACCGGCGCCTATGCCCTGCAGGCGGTGCAGGCCCTTCTCGCCGCCGCTGATCACCGGGGATTTTTCCGGCTCCACGGCGAAAGTCTGCAGTTTGGGGAACTTCTCCTTCAGCACCTCGCTGCAGCCGGTGATATGGCCGCCGGTGCCGACACCGGTGATCAGGCAGTCCAGCCCCTCGGGGAAATCCGCCAGTATCTCCCGCGCGGTGGTCTCGCGGTGCACCTTGGTGTTGGCCGGGTTGAGGAACTGCTGCGGCATCCAGCTGTTCTCATACTCTGCCAACAGCTCCTCGGCCCTGGCGATGGCGCCGGGCATGCCCCGCTCCTTCGGCGTCAGCACCAGCTCCGCACCCAGCGCCTTCATCACCTTGCGCCGCTCCACCGACATGGATTCCGGCATGGTCAGGATCAGCCGGTACCCCTTCACCGCGGCCACCATTGCCAGGCCGATACCGGTGTTGCCGGAGGTGGGCTCGATGATCACACCGCCGGGTTTGAGTTCGCCGCTGGCCTCGGCCTCGGAGATCATCGACAGGGCGATGCGGTCCTTGATGCTGCTGCCGGGATTGAAGCGCTCCACCTTCATCCACACCTCGATATCCGGGCGGAACAGGCGGTTGATCCTGACGTGGGGGGTATTGCCGATGGTCTCGAGAATATTGGCTGCTTTCATGCGCGGCACTCTCCTTTTTTCGTTCGCGTTTCTATCTTCCCCGCCGGCGGCGAATGATTGCACCGCCGCGGACTTTGCCGAATACTGATCGCCCCGGGGATTCGAGCAAACCACAAAACCATAAAAATCGCGAGAAAACCGTGATGATCCCGGACGCTGACCGCGCTGAACAGGTTCGTGACCCCGCTGCAGCTGGCGGGCACCGCGATCGTGGTCACCGACTACGGCGCCCAACTTGCCCCGCTGTACGGTATAGGGCGTGCGCGGGCATAATAAGGCGTTCATCGGCGCGGTGCAGAATTGGCCTATGCTCAACACCCACCGCCCCCGGACGCGAGGTAATCCATGCTCGACCAACCCATGCTCGACTGGCAAAACGTCGACACAGTGCTCCTGGATATGGACGGCACACTGCTCGACCTGCACTACGACAACCACTTCTGGCTCAGCCACCTGCCCAGGCGCTACGCGGAGGTCCACGGCCTGCCGCTGGAGCGGGCTCAGCAACAGCTGGGCGCGGAGATAGAATCGCGCCGCGGTACCCTGGAGTGGTACTGCCTGGATTTCTGGACCCGCGAGCTGAAGCTCGACATCGCCGCGATACTGCGGGAAATCGAGGACCGCATAGCCCTGCGCCCGCAGACCGAGTCCTTTCTCGAGGGGCTGCGCAAACTGGACAAGCGCGCCTACCTGGTCACCAACGCCCACCGCCGCGGCCTGGAGCGCAAGCTGGAGATCACCGGCATAGACCGCTGGCTCGACGGCATAGTCTCGTCACATGACTTCGGTCACGCCAAGGAGAGCGGCCACTTCTGGCACGCGCTGCGGAAGCAAATCGACTTCGACCCCGCACGCACTCTGTTCGTGGACGACAACGAGGCAGTGCTGGCCGCCGCGCGGGACTACGGCATAGCCCGGCTGCTGTGCATCCGCCAGCCGGACAGCCGCGGCCCCCTGCGCGAGATTGCCGATTTCCCGGCGATTCACCAGTTTGACGAGATAATGGCGATCTGCAGCCAGTAAAATCTGACACCAGGCATCAATGGAAAAAGTACGCATCGACAAATGGCTGTGGGCCGCGCGCTTCTTCAAGACCCGCAGCCTCGCCAAGCAGGCCATCGAGGGCGGCAAGGTGCACGCCGACGGCCAGCGGATCAAGGCCAGCAAGGAGATCACCACCGGCATCACCCTCGGCATCCGCCTGGGCTGGGACCTGGTGGAGGTGGAGGTGCTGGCCCTGTCCGACCAGCGCCGCGGCGCCGATATCGCCCGCACCCTGTACCGGGAGACCGGAGCCAGTATCGCCAGGCGCGAACAGGCCCGCGCCGAGCGCCAGGCCAGCAACGCCGGCATCCGCAGCGAGAGGCCCAACAAGAAACAGCGCCGGCAGATTCACCGCTTCCTGCGCGAGCAGGACTGACCCGAATGCACCGCACGCAAAAGCGGTGCGGCGGAGATTTGTCCGCCATCTCCCGGCCCGCCTGCTAAACTGGGCCAGACACTAATTCGACAACCACAGCGCCCATGATGAAACGACTCTTTGCCCTAGCCCTCCTGCTCCTGCTGACCGCCCAGGCCGCCAGCGCCGACAGCCGCGAACACGAGCAGCTCAAGCGCTCCATCATCAAGATCTACACCACCGCCGCAGCGCCGGACTACTTCAATCCCTGGGCGCTGCTCAACGCCCAGCAGCTGTCCGGCTCCGGCGCGGTGATCAGCGGCAAGCGAATACTCACCAACGCCCACGTCATCGCCAACGGCAGCTTTATCCAGGTACAGCGCCACGGCGACGCTCAGAAGTTCCGTGCCCAGGTACAGTTCGTGTCCCACGATGCGGACCTGGCGCTCCTGACCGTGGAAGACGACCGCTTCTTCGAGGACACCCGACCGCTATCCCTCGGCAAGCTGCCGGACCTGCAGGAGGAGGTCACCGTCTACGGCTACCCCATCGGCGGCAAGTCCCTGTCCATCACCCGCGGCGTGCTCTCGCGGGTGGAGCACCAGTATTACGCCCACGCCGAGAGCTACCTGATGGCCGGGCAGATTGACGCCGCCATCAACCCCGGCAACAGCGGCGGCCCGGTCATTTCGGGGGGGCGCATCGTCGGCGTGGCCATGCAGACCAACCAGGGCGCCGAGAACCTCGGCTACTTCGTGCCGCCGAGTGTGATCGAGCACGTGCTGGAAGATGCCAAAGACAACGTGCACCAGGGCTTCCCCGAGTTGGGCGCGGTCACCCAGAGCCTGGAGAGCCCGTCGATGAAGCGGGCCGCGGGCCTGAGCGAAGACCAGGACGGCGCCCTGATCGTCAAGGTGTTCAGCGACTCCCCCGCCGCCCAGGTACTCCAGCCCGGCGACGTGCTGCTGGAGGTGGACGGCTTCCCCGTGGCCGCGGACCGCACCGTGGAGTGGCGCGAAAACCAGCGCACCAACTACCACTACGCAGTGGACCGCTACCACGTGGGCGACAAGCTGCCGGTGCGCTTCTCCCGCAACGGCGAGGTCAAGAGCACGGAGGTGATCCTGGCCGCGCCGCCGCCGTCCCGCTCCCTGGTGCTGGGCGAGCAGTTCGACCGGCGCCCGCGCTACTACATCTACGGCGGCGTCGTGTTCGTGCCGCTGAACATGAACCTGATCAAGCGCTGGGGCAACAACTGGCACTCCAAGGCACCGATCGACTACCTCTACGCCCGCAACCAGTGGAACAGCGACGAGCGCCGCGAACTGGTGGTGGCGCTGAAGGTCCTGCCGGCCGGCGTCAACCTCGGCTACCACGACTGGAAAAACTGGATCATCGACACGGTCAACGGCCACCCGGTGGCGGACTTCGAGGAATTCGCACAGCTGATGGAGAGCAACGAGGAACCCTTCGTGGAGCTGCGCGACGAAGGCGGCTACCGCATGGTGCTGGATGCCGCCGCCGCGCATGAACAGGAACCGCTGATACTGCAGACCTACCACATTCCGCACCGCCACTCCCAGGGGCTGTTCAGCACCCTGGCCCGGGAAGAAAACAGTGGCGAGCCATCAGTGATGAATGAATAAGAGGAAAAAACGTGACAAAAGCAGGGGTGGGGGTTATCGCGCTGTTTCTCCTTGCCGCAACGGCCGGCGCCGAAGAACTTTATCGCTGGGTCGACGAAGAGGGCAGGGTGCACTTCGGCGACCGCCCACCGACGGAAGCCAAGGCGGAAGATATCGGTGGCGAACTGCGCCCCATCAACACCGCCGACGGCACGGCAGCACCAGAGAAGGTCGCCAGCCGGCAGAGTGTCGACCCGCAGCGGGAATACCAGGACAAGCAGCGACAGCGCCAGTTGCGGGAACAACAGCAAATGTCGCGGGCCTGCGGCGAGGCGCGCAGGCAGCTGCGCATACTCCAGGGCCCGGTGGCGGTGATCGACGAAAACGGCAAAGAGATCAAAATGACCGAACGCGAACGCCAGCGGCAGGCCGAGCGATTGCAGCGAGAGGTGGATCGCATCTGCGGCTAGTCAGGGGGATGGCGGCAGTTTCGAGCGGCCCTGCTGCCGGTGGCCACCTGGCAAAAAACCTGATCGGTAAACATTTGCCAGGTGGCCACCGGCAGCAGGACCTCGCGCAGTGCCACCCAGCGGCTTACTGCCCTCAGCGTGAACTCTGAAACTTGCGTTAAAAAGCCACACCAGGCGGAGGGCACTGCGGCTCGCCGCGGTGACTACCATTTGCGGAAATCCACCTCTAAAATCCCTCGGTTTTAACCGAGGCTCTCATCCATGTCCGATCAGCTGGAACGCTTTATATTCTCCCGACACGACATCCGCGGGCAGATGGTGACCCTCGCCGAATCCTACCGGTCCGTGCTGGAGAACAACCAGCTGCCGCCGCCGGTGGCGCAGCTGCTGGGGGAGTTCCTGGCCGCCGCCTGCCTGCTCTCCACCACCCTCAAGTTCGAGGGCCTGCTGATGCTGCAGGCGCGGGGCCAGGGAGATGTGCCGCTGATCCTGGCGGAGTGCACCCACCACAGCGACCTGCGCGGTATCGCCCGGCTGGCCGAGGGCGCGCAGATCGATAGCGGAGCCAGCCTGCGCCAACTGATAGGTCCGCGCGGCGCCCTGTCGATTACTGTCGACCCCCGCGACGGCGAGCGCTACCAGGGCATAGTGCCGCTGGAGAAAGAAACCCTGGCCGAGTGCCTGGAGGACTACTTCACCCAGTCGGAGCAACTGGCCACCCGCTTCTGGATCGAGTCCAGCCCCGACACGGTGGGCGGCATCATGTTGCAGGTGTTGCCTGGCAACAACGCCGCCTCCGAGGAGGAGAACCGCGACGCCTGGGAAACGGCCCAGCACCTGGCGGAGACGGTCACCGCCGAGGAGCTGCACTCGCTGCCCCACGAGCAGCTGCTGCGCCGGCTGTTCCACCAGTTGCAGCCGGTGGCGCTGGGCACCGCCAATATCCGCTTCAAATGCAGCTGTTCCCGCGAGCGCAGCAGCCGCGCGCTGATCGCCCTGGGCCCGGAGGAGGTCTACAAACTGCTGGAGCAGCAGGGCGGCGAGATCACCGCCGACTGCCAGTTCTGCAACACCCAGTACCGCTTCGGGCGCGGACAGATAGAGACCCTGTTCAACGCCCCGCCGCCGACGCTGCACTGAGGCGGGACTCGGGACTCGGGACTCGGGACTCGCAGGATTGTGTAGGAGCGGACGGTGGCCGCGATTGATGTCGGGGGCTGCGCCGAGCCCCCATCGCGGCCACCGGCCGCTCCTACAGCGAGCCCACCGCCACACCAAAATTCACGTTATTTATTGCCCTCACAACCAAAATAAAAAAATCAAATTCAGCGGCACAAAATTTCTCGTGACAACGCTGTCTTTGTCTAAAAATTAATCATCCTTGCTATCGAGGCAAATTGAACTTTGCCATAATGCGCCCCCTCGAATTTGCCCGGCCACCTCCCGCGGCGGCCCTTACTATTTTTTTCACTGATATCACTTTCACGGGTAATCGACGAATGGCACAGATGGATGACACCGCGCAGGTCTTCAGGAACCTGGCGCCGGCGCAATTGATTGAGCAGGCGCTGGCGCGCGGCGAGGGCAGGCTGTCCGACACCGGCGCGCTGGTAACCGAGACAGGCGCGCGCACCGGCCGCTCCCCGGCGGACCGCTACGTGGTGGAGGAAGCCTCCACCGCGGACAGCATCGACTGGGGCAGCGTCAACCGCGCCTTCCCGCAGGAAAGGTTCGACGCCCTGTGGAGCCGCGTCGAGGACTTCGTCGCCAGCCACGACAGCTTCGTGCAGCAGTTGCACGTGGGCCAGGACGAGGACCACTACCTGCCGGTCGTCGTGACCACCCAGACCGCCTGGCACAACCTGTTCGCGCGCAACATGTTCATCCGCGCCGGCAAGTACAACCCCAAGGGCAAGGAGGAGTGGCGCATACTGCACGCCGCCAACTTCGTCTGCGACCCCTCCCGCGACGGCACCAACTCCGAGGGCTGCGTGATCATCAACTTCGCCGCGCGCAAGGTGCTGCTGGCGGGCATGCGCTACGCCGGCGAGATGAAAAAGGCCATGTTCTCGGTGCAGAACTTCCTGCTGCCGGAAAAGGACGTGATGCCGATGCACTGCGCCGCCAACGTGGGCGCGGACGGCGATACCTGCCTCTTCTTCGGCCTGTCCGGCACCGGCAAGACCACCCTGTCCGCCGACCCGGAGCGCTTCCTGATCGGCGACGACGAGCACGGCTGGGCCAAGGGGGCGGTGTTCAATATCGAGGGCGGCTGCTACGCCAAGACCATCAACCTGAGCCGCGAGAACGAGCCGGTGATCTGGGATGCCATCCGCTTCGGCGCCATCGTCGAGAATGTGGTCACCGACGAGAAGGGCACCCCCGACTACGACGACACCAGCCTGACCGAGAATGGCCGCTGTTCCTACCCGCTGGAGCATGTGGATAAGCGCCAGTTGGAGAATCGCGCCGGCGAGCCGAAGAACGTGATCTTCCTGACCTGCGACGTGTCCGGCGTGCTGCCGCCAGTGGCCGTGCTGTCCAAGGAGGCCGCCGCCTACCACTTCCTGTCCGGCTACACCGCCCGCGTCGGCTCCACCGAGCTTGGCGCCGAGGCGGGCATACACCCCACCTTCTCCACCTGCTTCGGCGCGCCCTTTATGCCGCGAGCGCCGCGCGAGTACGCCGACCTGCTGATGAAGCGCATCGAGGACTTCGGCTCCAGGGTCTACCTGGTCAACACCGGCTGGACCGGCGGCTCCGGCGACAAGGGCAAACGCTTCCCGATCCCGGTAACCCGCGCCGTGGTGGCCGCCATCCAGAGCGGCGCCCTGGAAGGCGCCGGGACCGAACACCTGGACATCCTCAACCTGGATATTCCCCTCGAGGTGCCGGGCGTGGACCAGGCCTACCTGAACCCGCGCGAAGCCTGGGCCGACAAGGCCGCCTACGACGACCAGGCGAGCAAGCTGGCCAGGCTGTTTGCCGAGAACATCGAGAAGTTCAAGGTGAGTGACGAGGTCAAGGCAGCCGGTCCACAGGCGTAGTTTGGGGACTCGGGACTCGCAGGATTGTGTAGGAGCGGCCGGTGGCCGCGATCGATGGTGGATTTTTCCCGGCGCCGATCGCGGCCACCGGCCGCTCCTACAAAGCCCCCGCGGCGCAAGCCGCGGGGGCTTTGTTTTTTGCGGCTATAGTGAATAAAGAGGCGCCGCGGCGCCCCATTCGATGCACCCTTTGGTCAGCAGTCGCGAACAGCAGTCATGTCCGCAGGCACCCCCCTTTTCCCCTATGGTCTCCGGGCCCCGGGGCAGCGCACCAACCGCCTGGTGGTGGCCGGCCTGGCGGCCCTGCTGTTGCTGGTGGTGACCGGCCTGTGGCTGTACCTCTACCAGAAATCCCTGGAAAAGCCCTATGTCGAACTCAAAGGCTTCCGCGTCGCCACCCAGCAGAGCTTCGACCGCTTCCTGCGCCGGGGCGACAACCGCGCCCGCGTCACCCGTCTGGCCAGCTACCTGCAGGAGCGCGGGGTCGACGATGTCACCGCACTGCAAAACCTGCTGCGCCAGGGCACCGACTGGCTCGACATCGGCGAGCCGCCCTTCGCGATACCACCGGGCGATCGCTGGCGCAACATGATCGACACCCTGGCCATACTGCGCGATGAGGTGGTACCCGCGGTGGGACCGGTGGACGTGCTCTCCGCCTACCGCACCGACAATTACAACCGCAAGTCCGGCGGCGCCGACACCAGCAGGCACCGGGATTTCTGCGGCCTGGACCTGATCCCACAATCCAATATCAGCCGCAAGGAGCTTGTGGAGGAACTGCGTAGCCTGTACGCGCGCCTGGGGCCGGAGAGCAACCTGGGGCTCGGCATCTACGACGGCCTGCGCTTTCACATCGACACCTGCGGCTACCGGACCTGGTGAAACACGGACTCCCTATGGATTCTTTCTATGGATATACGTGAGAGCGAAGGCCGCAACAGTGCCGACACCCGCATCAAGCGACGCCGGCTCCTGTGGATCGGCGCCCTGGCGCTGGTGGGAATCATTGCGCTGGTGGCGCTCACCACGGACAAAGTCAGGGAGCTGGCGGAGCGCATAATCACCGAGTACAAGCCGGTACCGGATGTCTACGACATCAAGGGCTACGCCGCCGCATCCGAAAAAGCCTTCGCCCGGTTTTTGCGCGAGGGGAACAATCGCGAGACCTATGCAGAGCTGAAAAACTTCCTGCAGTCGAACCAGGTCGACCAGGTGGTGCCGCCCTTCGAGCTGCTGCGCCAGGGCAGCGACTGGCGGGAAGTCGGCGAGCCCCCCTTCGCGATACCGCCAAAGGAGAACTGGAAGGCCATGGTCGACACCCTGCGCGTGGTGCAGCAGGAAATAGTGCCGCGCATCGGGCCGGTGCACGTGCTGTCCGGCTGGCGCACCTACGGCTACAACGGCAAGGCCGGCGGCTCCAGGCGCAGCAAGCATATGCACTTCTGCGGCCTGGACATGGTCCCGCAGAAAAAATTCTCGCGCAAACAACTGGTGCCGATTCTGCGCGACATCCACAAGCGCGTCGGCAAACAGTGGAATATGGGTCTCGGCATCTACAGCGGGGTGCGCTTTCACGTGGACACCTGCGGCTACCGGCGCTGGTAGCTGTCGACGGCTACTGGTAAAACGCACCGGCTTCTGATTACATAGGCGCGATTCCGGCAGCGCATCTTGCCGTTGCACAACAATAATCGAGGGAATAGCAGTGCACGAAAAACTGGAAAGGCGTTCGTTTATCATTTCCCTGCTGTTGGTGACGCTGGCCTTTGCACTGCTGCTGAAACCCTTCTTTACACCGATCTTCTGGGCCTGTGCCATAGCGCTGATTTTCTTTCCCGTCTACCGCCGCCTGGTCAGGCGCTTTCCCAACTGGCGCAACCTGATGGCGCTGCTGACGCTGCTGCTGTGTATGGTGCTGGTGGTGATTCCGGTACTGCTCGTGGCCAGCACTTTCATCAACGAGGCGGTGGGCGTCTACCAGAAAATCCAGAGCGGCCAGATCGACCTCTCGCAACAGATCGAACAGGTGCGCAGCGCCTTTCCCTGGACCAACGCCTTTTTCGAGCGCACCGGCATCGACCTGGACCAGCTCAAGCAGCGCCTGGTCGGCGGCTTTATGAGTGCCGGCGGCTTTTTGGCCAAGAATGCCCTGGCCCTGGGGCAAAACACCCTGAACTTCTTTGTGATGTTGGGCCTGATGCTCTACCTGACCTTCTTCCTGCTGCGCGACGGCGAGAAGCTGGTGAAGTTGCTGATCCGCGCCCTGCCGCTGGGAGATGAACGCGAACACCTGCTGCTGGCCAAGTTCGCCGAGGTGACCCGCGCCACCATCAAGGGCAACCTGGTGGTCGCGGTGACCCAGGGCACCCTGGGCGGGCTCATCTTCTGGATACTCGGCCTGCCGGCGCCGCTGCTGTGGGGCGTGGTCATGACCCTGCTGTCGCTGCTGCCCGCGATCGGCGCGGCGCTGATCTGGTTTCCCGCCGCCATCTACCTCTACGCGGTCGGGGACATCATCAAGGCTTCGGTGCTAATGGTGTTCGGCTTCGTCGTCATCAGCCTGGTGGACAACCTGCTGCGGCCGATGCTGGTGGGGCGCGACACCAAGCTGCCGGACTATATCGTGCTCTTCTCCACCGTCGGCGGCCTGATCATGTTCGGCATCAGTGGTTTCGCCATAGGCCCACTGCTGGCCGCACTGTTTATGGCCTTCTGGGAAATCTTTATGCGCGAGTTTATCAATCCGGGCGCGGGAAAAGTCGCCTGACTTTCACGAGGAAGAATATGGCGCCAAGACGGGATGGGACGCCTCCGAAAGCAATGACTTCACCGGGCTCCCGGGAGTAGGATATTCCCCGCAAACACGGTTGCAAATAAACCAGACACGGAACACCCCATGACACGTTTACTCGTATTTCTGCTCAGCGTACTCGCCAGCCTTCCGCTAATGGCACTGGAACCCGGCGATGCCGCTCCCGCCTTCTCCCTGCAGGCCTCCGACGGAAAAACCTATTCCCTGGCCGATTTCAAGGGCAAGCGGGCGGTCGTTGTCGCCTGGTACCCGAAGGCCTTTACCAAAGGCTGTACCATCGAATGCAAGTCGCTCGCCGAGAGCGGTCATTTGATTCGCGAATACGACGTCGCCTACTTTATGGCGAGCACCGATGCAGTGGATGTGAACACCAGGTTCGCGGAAGAACAGGAGGCCGACTTCCCGCTGCTCAGCGACCCGGAAGGCAAGGTGGCAAAGGCCTACGACGTGCTGATGCCGGTGATGAATATCGCGCGGCGGATTACCATCTATATCGGCAAAGATGGGCGCATTCTCAAGATAGACAAGGATATCCATCCGGCCACCAGCGCTGAGGATATTGCGCGGACGCTGGATGAACTGGGTGTGGCGCGGAGAGAGTCAAAAGCCAGCGTGTCCTCTCCTCCATCCTGAACCCTCCGGTGGGGAAGCTGCGGATCCCGAGATGCCGTTGAACCTACCCAATTCCCATGCAAAAATGCAGTTGAACTGCATTTTTGCATGCAATCGGTGTGAAACTCCGCAGATTACTGGCAGGAATCAATGCTATTGCACCCAGTTGCAGCCTCCCACCTCATTTTTTATGCAGGGGAAAGATTCGTATTCAGCAGCGGCATCAATACGCTGAATTATCGGGAAATAAGCACAATATTTTAACTCTCTTCCTCTCCGTTCATTCCCAACTCTTTTAATTTCCTGGTCAGGGTATTTCGCCCCCAACCCAGCAGCTCCGCCGCGTCGCGCTTTCTGCCCGCGGTGTGTTTGAGCGCGATCTCGATCAGCGCGCGCTCGAAGGCGGGCACCGCTTCGCTGAGGATTTCGCGGCGGCCGGTGGCCAGGGCCTGGTCGGCCCAGAGGCGCAGGGCCTTTTGCCAGTCCCGCGGCGCCTCGCCGGCGGCGGCCTGCTGGTGCAGTTCCTGGGGCAGGTCCTCGACATGCACTTCGCGACCGGAGGCCATGACGGTGATCCAGCGGCAGGTGTTTTCCAGCTGGCGCACGTTGCCGGGCCAGTCGAGGCCGGACAGGTACTGCTCCGTCTCGCGGGTGAGGATCTTCGGCTCCACGCCCAGGTCCTTGGCGGCGGCGTTGAAGAAGTGGCGCACCAGGCGCGGGATATCCTCGCGGCGGTCGGCCAGGCGCGGGATATGGATGCGGATCACGTTCAGGCGGTGAAACAAATCCTCGCGGAACTTGTGTTGCTCCACCAGTCTTTCCAGGTCCTGGTGCGTTGCGGCGATAATGCGCACGTCCACCTTGACCGGGGTGTGGCCGCCGACGCGGTAGAACTCGCCGTCGGCGAGTACCCGCAGCAGGCGCGTCTGGGTCTCCGCCGGCATATCGCCGATCTCGTCCAGGAAGAGGGTGCCGCCATCGGCCTGTTCAAAGCGGCCGGCGCGCTGGGCGCTGGCGCCGGTAAAGGCGCCCTTTTCGTGGCCGAACAGCTCCGATTCCATCAGGTCCTTCGGAATCGCGGCCATGTTGAGGGCGATAAACGGTTTGTTCTTGCGCGGGCTGTGGTTGTGCAGCGCCTGCGCCACCAGCTCCTTGCCGGTGCCGGATTCGCCGTTGATCAGCACGGTGATGTTGGAGTGGGACAGGCGGCCGATCGCGCGGAACACCTCCTGCATGGCCGGCGCCTCGCCGATGATTTCCCTGCCGCCCACAGCGTTTTCCAGTTCGACCCGGCTTTCGCGCTGTTGTTCGCTGGCGTGGACCAGGGCGCGGCGGGTGACGGCCACCGCCTCGTCCACGTCGAAGGGCTTGGGCAGGTATTCGAAGGCGCCGCCCTGGTAGGCGGCCACGGCGCTGTCCAGATCCGAGTGAGCGGTCATAATGATGATCGGCAGCGCGGGTCTCTCCGCCTGGAAGCGCTGCAACAGTTTGAAGCCGTCGGCGCCGGGCATGCGGATATCGCTGATCACCACGTCCGGCGAGTCGCTGTAGAAATCGTCCAGGGCGCTGTCGCCATTTTCGTAGCACTTGGTCTCGATACCGGCCCGGGTCAGGGCGCGCTCCAGTACCCAGCGGATCGATCGGTCGTCGTCAATAATCCAAACACGATTGCTCATACTCACACTTCCGCTCATCAATTATTCGTTGGAAGGGGCAGGTAAATCTGGAACACACTCTGCCCGGGGCGGCTGTCGCATTTGATCAGGCCGCGGTGCTGGTTGATGATGTTCTGCGAGATGGACAGCCCGAGGCCGGAACCCTCGGCACGCCCCGAGATCATCGGGTAGAAGATCCGCTCGCGAATGTCCTCCGGAATGCCCGGGCCGTTGTCCTCTATCTCTATGCGGCACACCAGCGGGCAGTGGCGCCGCCCTATAGTGAACTGGCGCTGGATGCGGGTGCGCAGCACTATCTCGCCGGCCGCCAGGCCGATGCTCTCGTCCAGGGCCTGCATGGCGTTGCGGGCGATATTCAGCAGTGCCTGGATCAGCTGCTCGCGGTCGCCGGGGATGTCCGGGATCGAAGGGTCGTAGTCGCGGCGGATCGTCAACTCGCCGTTGCACTCGGCGTCGATCAGCTGCGCCACCCGCTCGAGGATCTCGTGCACATTGGTGGGCTTCAGCCGCACCGGCTTGCGCGGGCCCAGTAACCGGTCCACGAGGTTCCGCAGCCGGTCCGCCTCGTCGATGATGATCTCGGTGTACTCGGCCAGTTCCTCATCCGGCAGTTCCCGCTGCAGCAGCTGCGCCGCGCCGCGGATACCGCCGAGGGGGTTCTTCACTTCGTGGGCCATGCCGCGCACCAGGTTGCGGGTGGTCTCCTGGGCGCTGATCAGCGCATCCTCGCGGGCAATGCGCAGCAGCCGGTCCATGGGCTGCACCTCCAGCAGCAGGCCCAGTTCCGGCACCGGGCTCACCGAGTAATCCACGATGCGCGTCTCCAGGTTGTGCAGCCGCCAGTTGGCGCGGCGCACCGTGTACTTCTCCCCGCTGGCGAGGGCGTTGCGCATGGCCTGCTGCGCGGTTTCGGACTCCCGCACCACCTCCTCCAGCGGCAGGCCACTGACCCGCGCGCTGGACGCGGCGAGCAGGTCCTCGGCTGCGGAGTTGAGGTAGCAGAGCAGCAGGCTGTCATCCAGTACCAGCACCGCGGAAGTCAGGCTGTCGAGCAGCTGGCGCAACTGACGGTCGTTGAGCATCAAGTCTTTCCAGTCAAATCGGGCGGGAGCAGCGCGCCGGGGCGCTGTTCGCCGCCAGTCAATAAGCCGTTGTTTTCTGTCAGTGCAAGAAGCAAACCAAAATGGCGCATCGGAGTAGCGGCGGCGCCCAGGGCCTCCCCGTACTGACCCGTCAGGGGGCGAAACCCCTCGGCAAGGGCCGCACCGGGGCGCACCGGGGAATCAGTGAGGGCACACTGGGGGCAGCACTCCAGAATACGCACCATTATTGTGCATTGATCAAAAAAACACCAGGGGATATCCGAGGACGGAGGCGGCCGGCGGGCGCGGCCGCTCGCGGGGAATCAGTTGTTGGGTTGGGCCTGCGGCAGCCCCGGGGCCACCGGGGCCTTGGGCGCCCGCGGTGCCTGGCCCGCCGGGGTGTCCGGCAGGGTGCCGCCCGGGCGCTTCACGTAGAGGGTGATGGCCTGGGACTGGGCCAGGACATTGCCGGCGGGATCGGTGAGCACCGCCTGCACGCTATGGGTGCCGCGCTCCAGGGCGGAGATATCCAGGCTGGTGCCGGAGGAACTGCCGGCCCAGGGCTGGCCGTCCACCACCGCGAAAAACTGGTAACCGCCCCGCGGCACCGGGTCCAGCGCCACCTGCAGCACGATCACGCGCTGGCCGGGAGGGATGGTGGCGCCACTCTGCGGGCTGACGATGGCGAAGTTGATCGGGCCCGAGTAGGTGTCTTCGCCGTCCCCCGCACTCGGGGACAGCCTGCGCACCGGCAGTTGCCGCGGCAGGGCGATGGGCTGCACATTGGTGGGCCCCAGCTCTACCTTCTCCGCCGTTTCCCCGGGCAGGGGCTTGTCGCTGAAGACGACACGGCCGTCCGGGCCCACGGATTTGTAGATGGTGTTGCCGGTGGGCGTGTCTTCGTCTTCAGTGCCGTCGCCGCCGGCAAAAGACAGCAGGGGGGCGAGGGTCAGGGCCAGTAGCAGTCGTTTTTTTTCCATAGCGGCCTCGATCGCGGCCATGGGCCGCTCCTACAGGGGGCAATTGGAACCTATTACAACTAGTGTACCCGTAACTGCTCACCCACGTCCGATAAGAACGCTAACGGTTAATGCGAAGGCCCTGATGCGGGGGGCCGTCTGTGAAACGATTGCCGATGAGGCTGTTGAGCAGACGGCCACCGGCAGCAGGGCCGCCAGGGGGTGAGTAATTGCGTGTACCCGCAATAAAAAAGCCCGCACCAGGGCGGTGCGGGCTTTTTATCACCGTGTAAAGTCGTGGACTTATACGGAGGCGCCTGCGGCCTTATACGGAATAGTACATATCGAACTCGACCGGATGCGTGGTCATCGCCAGGCGCTCCACCTCGGCGCGCTTCAGGTCGATGTAGGCATCGATGGCGTCGTCGGTGAATACACCACCCTCGGTCAGGAAGGCGCGGTCCTGATCCAGTGCGTCCAGGGCCATTTCCAGGCTGGAGGCAACGGTCGGGAACTCGGCCACTTCTTCCGGCGGCAGGTCGTACAGGTCCTTGTCCGCGGCGTCGCCCGGGTGGATCTTGTTCTTGATACCGTCGAGGCCGGCCATCAGCAGCGCGGCGAAAGCCAGGTAGGGGTTGGCGGTCGGATCCGGGAAACGGGTCTCGATGCGCTTGCCTTTCGGGCTGGCCACGAACGGGATGCGGATGGACGCGGAGCGGTTGCGCGCGGAGTAGGCCAGGATCACCGGCGCCTCAAAGCCCGGTACCAGGCGCTTGTAGGAGTTGGTGGAGGCGTTACAGATGGCGTTCAGGGCGCGCGCGTGCTTGATGATACCGCCGATGTAGAAGAGGGCGGTCTCGGACAGGCCCGCGTAGGCGTCGCCGGCGAACTGGTTCACGCCGTCCTTGCTGAAGGACTGGTGCACGTGCATGCCGGAACCGTTGTCGCCCACCAGCGGCTTGGGCATGAAGGTGGCGGTTTTGCCGTAGGCGTGGGCCACGTTGTGTACCGCGTACTTGAGGATCTGTACCTCGTCGGCCTTCTTGGTCAGGGTGTTGGCGCCGACGCCAATTTCACACTGGCCGGCGGTGCCCACTTCGTGGTGGTGTACTTCCACATGCAGGCCCATTTGCTCCATGGCGGAACACATGGCGGCGCGGATGTCGTGCAGGGAGTCGACCGGCGGAACCGGGAAGTAGCCGCCCTTCACGCCCGGGCGGTGGCCGATGTTACCCTCGGCGTAGGTGGCGCCGGAGGACCAAGCCGCCTCTTCGGAGTTGATTTTGTAGAAGGCGCCGCCCATTTCCGCGCCCCAGGTGATGTCGTCGAAGACGAAGAACTCGGGTTCCGGGCCGAACATGGCGGAGTCGCCCAGGCCGGTGGACTTCAGGTATTCCTCGGCGCGCTGGGCGATGGAACGCGGGTCGCGCTCGTAGCCCTGGCCGGTGATCGGGTCGACGATGTTGCAACGCACGATCACGGTGCTCTCGTCGGTGAAGGGGTCCAGGAAAGCGGTGTCGTCGTCCGGCATCAAGATCATGTCGGACTCGTTGATGCCCTTCCAGCCGGCGATGGAGGAGCCGTCGAACATCTTGCCTTCTTCGAAGAACTCGCCGCCAACTTCCTTCGCCGGAATGGATACGTGCTGTTCTTTACCCTTGGTATCGGTGAAGCGCAGGTCTACCCACTTGGCTTCACTCTCTTTGATCAAACCGAGCGTTTTAGCTGACATTGGAATCCTCCAGGTCTTGAAAAGTAATTTTGTCGCAAAGCCCTTCTGTGGCTTCAACTCTCTACCTGGCGTGAAACAAAGCAAGGAGTGTGCCAAATTGGGGCAGCGGCGCCGCAACGGTGATTGCCACGCGGGGCTGGCGCCAATCAGGGCAGGATAGGGACAAAGTGGCTGCGCGGCCACCAGCAAATGCACCAAGCCTGCTCACAAGGACGCACCTTCGCACCAACACGGTGCACAACCAGGTTTTCGCCAGCTAGTTTATAATGCCGCACCTTCCATCAACAGGCTGTACCCCCAAACCCATGCACTTTGTCGTCAAGTTTTTCCCCGAGATCACCATCAAGAGCAACCCGGTGCGCAAGCGCATGTCGCGCCAGCTCAAGGACAACCTGCAGCGCCTGCTGCGGCAGCTGGACGACCGCATCCAGGTGCGCAAGGACTGGGAGAAGATAGACGTTGTTCTCAAGGAGGAGGGCGCCCCGGACGCGGTGGCACACCTGGGCGGCCGCATCGAGGAGGTGCTGGCCCACACCCCGGGCATTGCCAACTTCGCCCGGGTGCAGCAGTTCCCCCTGGGCGACCTGCACGACATCTATGAGAAGACGCTGTCGGTCTGGGGCGACAAGCTGGCCGGCAAGACCTTCTGCGTGCGCGCCAAGCGCACCGGCGACCACGACTTCAAGTCCCTGGACGTGGAGCAGTATGTGGGCGGCGGCCTGAACCACAATACCAACGCCGCCGGGGTCAAACTGAAGGACCCGGACATCACCGTGAAACTGGAAATCCGCCACGACAAGCTGAACGTGGTGGAGCAGCAGACCCCGGGCCTGGGCGGCTTTCCCCTGGGCACCCAGGACCCGGTGCTGTCCCTGGTGTCCGGCGGTTTCGACTCCACCGTGGCCAGTTACCTGACCATCAAACGCGGCATCCGCACCCACTTCCTCTTCTTCAACCTGGGCGGGCGCCAGCACGAACTGGGCGTGAAGGAGGTGGCCTTCTACCTGTGGCAGAAGTACGGCGCCTCCCACCGGGTGCGCTTCGTCACCGTGCCCTTCGACGAGGTGGTGGCGGAGATTCTCGAGAATGTCGACGACTCCTATATGGGCGTGATCCTGAAACGCATGATGCTGCGCGCCGGCTCCGTGATCGCGAAGGAACTGGAGGTGGACGCGCTGGTCACCGGCGAGGCCATCGCCCAGGTGTCCAGCCAGACCCTGAAGAACCTGTCGGTGATCGACAGCGTCACCGACACCCTGGTGCTGCGCCCGCTGATCGCCAGCGACAAGACCGACATCATCAAGACCTCCCGCGAGATAGGTACCGAGGAGTTCGCCGCGAATATGCCCGAGTACTGCGGCGTGATTTCAGTGAAGCCCACCACGCGGGCGAAAATGGAAAAAGTGGAGCGGGAAGAGACCCGCTTCGACTTCACCATCCTCGACCGCGCCATCGGCAACCGCGTGATACAGAATATCGACGAGGTAATGGAGGATGTGCGCGGCGAGACACCGGATGTGGAGGTGGTGGCCGAGCCCCACGGCCAGGTGGTGATCGATATCCGCCACCCGGACGAGGAAGAACTGGACCCGCTGGAAGTGCCCGGCACCGATGTGGAGACCATTCCCTTCTACCGCCTGAGCAACGCCTTCAAGAAACTGGACAAGGACCGCAATTATCTTCTCTACTGCAAGCGCGGCGTCATGAGCAAGCTGCACGCATCGCACCTGCTGGACGAGGGCTACCGCAACGTGGGTGTCTTCCGGCCGGAGAAACCCGCAACAGAGAAGTAACCCCGGCCGGTTCTGGTACCAAAGCCAGACATTCCGATAGAATCACCAGCCCATAAAAATAGTTTCACAGGGGAAAGGATGACCAAGCTGTATCTGGGGATCGATCTCGGCACCACCAATTCCGCCGCCGCGGTTTTTGATGGCGAACAAACTGCAGTCATACCGAACAAGCGCGGGCAGGCAAATACTCCCTCCGTGGTGCGTATCGCCGGCGACAAAGTGACGGTCGGCGACCGCGCCCGCAAGTTCCTCGACAGCGATGCGGCCAACACCCACCGCGAGTTCAAGCGCCTGATGGGTACCGGCAAACTGACAGCGCCGGACAGCAGCGGCAAGCAGTGGTCACCCGAACAGCTGTCCGCCGAAGTACTCAAGGCATTGCTGGACGATACCGAAGCCGCGACCGGCACACGCCCATCCCAGGCCGTCATTACCGTACCCGCCCTGTTTGAACTGCCGCAAAGCAAGGCCACCTCCGAAGCCGCACACCTGGCCGGCCTGGAAAAAGTCGAACTGCTGCCGGAACCGGTCGCATCCGCCTTTTCCGCCGGGTGGTCGGAGGCGTCGGTGGGGCAGTCCTGGCTCGTCTTCGATCTCGGCGGCGGCACCTTCGATGCCTCACTGGTGGAAGCGCGGGACGGACTTTTGCGCGTGATCGGCCATGACGGCGACAACTTCCTGGGCGGCCGCGATATCGATCGCCTGCTGGTGGACTGGGTGGTGCGGCAACTGGAAACCAACCATCAGGTCCAGATCCCCGTTGACGACCCGGCCCACAAGGGGCTGGCCGCCAAACTGTACGGCGAAGCCGAGCAGGCCAAGATCCGCCTCTCCACGCAATCCACGACCATGGTGGAAATCGACCTCGAGCTGGACGGCGAGGAGATCGTCGACGAACTGCCCATCAGCCGCCAGGAACTGGAACTACTGTGCGCGCCGGTGATCAATCGCGCCCTGGAAATTTCCCGCCGCCTGCTGGCCGAACACGGCCTGGACGAAGGGGGCCTGGATCGCACCGTGCTGGTTGGCGGGCCGGCCAATATGCCGGTGATCCGCAACCGGGTAACGGCAGAGCTGGCACCGCTTGCCGCCGAAGACAGGGACCCGATGACCCTGGTGGCGGAAGGCGCGGCCCTGTACGCCGTGTCGATCGGGCTCGGCAGCGAGAGCGGCGAAACTACCCAGCCCGCCTCCAGCGGCGGCAAATTCTGGCTGCAATACCCGAACGTCTGCTCCGAACTGGACCCCACCGTGATGGGGCGGCTGGTCAGCGCGGACGGCAGCGCCCCCGCCACCGTTCAATTTATTCGCGATGGCTGGGAAGGCGAGAAGGTCCCCCTCAACCAGGAAAACGCTTTCCTGACCTCCGTGAGCATACAGCCCTCCAAAGCCACCCGCTTTGCAATGCGCTGCTTCGACGCCAATGGCAGACAGATTCCGGCGCACCCGGAAACCATTTCCATCATGCACGGGCTCACCCTGTCCGACCCGCCGCTGTCCCGCTCCATCGGCGTGGCCCTGGCCAATGGTTACGTCAAGACCTTCCTGGAACGGGGCACCCCGTTACCGGCACGGCGGACTTTCTCCCAGTCCACCATCGACACCTTGATGCCGGGCTCCCAGGGAGAACTCAACATTCCCATTGTGCAGGGCGAACGCGCCAAAGCGCGTTACTGCCGCAGGGTTGGCAACCTGGTCATCCGCGCCAGCGAGTTGAAAAAGCCCTTGTATGCCGGTTCCAAAGTGGAAATCTCACTGGAAGTGGACCGCGGCGGCAATATGGAGTCACAAGCCACGCTGCCGGACCAGGACCTGCTCATCAAGGGGGTGGCCGAGCTGGTGATCCCCAGCGCCGATCCGCAAGCCATGCGCGCCATGTGGCAATCCCTCAAACAGCGCGCCTCGATCCTGCAACAGGATGCCTTCCGGGAGCGCAATGAAAGCATGGTGCTCCAGCTGGAACGCCAGCAACAACACCTCGGCGAAATCGGCGTACAACTGGCCGGCGCGATGGAAGACGAGGATAGCTGCCAGCGCCTGTACCGCAACCTGCTCGAACTCGAGGCGGAGGTGGAAGAACTGGAACAGCGCGGGCAAATCGACGCACTGCGTGACCAGTGCGAGACCGAATACCTGAACGCACAATACTGTGTCATGCACTGGGGCAGCGAGACGGACAAGCGCCTGCTCGCCGACCTGGAAAAGAAAATGGCGGCGGCCCTGGAAAGAAGGCGGGTCACCGAACTGGAGAGAATCATCGAGCAACTGGAGCGGATCAACCACGCCGCTTACCGCAAAAGCCCGGAATACTGGTCCGACCAGTTCCATCACGCGGCATCGCGCCAGCACGAGGCGCGCGATATGAAGCGGGCCAAACGCCTGGTCGAACAAGGGCACAGCCTGCTGGAACAGGGTAAGACCGATGAATTGCGGGGTATCACCCAGTCCCTGTGGGCGCTGCTGCCGGACAGTGTTCGTGCCGCCGAGGACACCCATGACTCCGGCGTTTTCTGACAACCCCGCCCTGTCCGCCTGGCCATTCTGGGTATTGGAGCTGACGCCGGCAGCCAGCCTGAACGATGTCAACAAGGCCGCCCGCGAGCTTGCGGGCAAGCTGGCACTGAAAATGGCCGGGGCCACCGAATTCCCCACGCCCGGCGGCATCAGGCAACGCGATGAATTCCTCGTCCGCGAGGCACAGGCTGTCCTGATCGACCCGGAGCGCCGCCTGTTGGCTGAATTCTGGTATGTCCCACCGGCCGTCGACACACAGGAAAACAAAAAGAGCCAGGTAACTGCCGGGCAATGGCGTGAACATTTCGGGGTGGCATAATGGGCGGTGCAGTCATCATCATCTGGCTTATTATCTTTGCCATCAATGCCAGCAGGGGCAAGGAACAACCCGCAAAAAACGCCACCAATTGGCCACAGATTTTCGGCATTATTATCTGGCTTGCGGCAATTATCGCGTTGCTTGCTTCCGCTCCCTACGACACCCCCGCCAGGGTGGCCACGCTCATCGCCACCCTCTTTATGCTATTACCGTCGGTCTGGATACGCCTGCCTGTCAAGGCGGGCTGGATTGCGCCCAGTTATTACCTGAGTTTTCTCCTCCTCATCGTCAACGGCCAGGCCCTCCGTGCCGGCGCTGCCTTCAATGCTTACCGCGCGCTGCTCAACAAACGCAATGCCTGCGGGGATTTCCGCCGGGAGACTATCTCCCGATTGCGCGGCAAGACCATGCGAAGCAAGGGCAACATCACAAGTAGCGACATGCTGCTTTGTGTTTTGCTCGACACCGATCAGGATACCGCCGATGCCATGCGCCGCCTGGAAACCATGTCCCTTCTCAGGAAGGAAACCGTCTCCGTGCGCATGATTCGTTTTGCCTTTGCGCGACTGATGGCAAGCGCATTGGCAGAGGAAAACTGGAAAAAAATTGCACTTCTCAGCAATAGCTGGCGCAGCAAATGGCGCTTGCCATTGGCTTCTCTGATTGAGTGCTGCTACCACCGGCGCATGAAAACCCGAGCCGTGAACCCTGTGACCTTCCGTTACCTCTGGCTGCGCTGCGGTTGCCCCCGCTGGATATCGCAACTCCCCCTCGACAAAGCGGAGAACGGTACAGAGCTGGATCAAAATGATCCCGCGCAGCTAAAGCAGCAGCTTGTCCAGTATGCGTTGTCCAACCAACCGATCGATCGGGACAACCTTTCACCGGAGCACTTATTGCCCGCTGAACAATTCGCCGTATGGAAACAACGCGCACAGGCACTGCATTGCCGCGCTCCGGATGCTGCCGTCGCGGGCATTGAGCGGTCGCTGGCAACCATTTCGGGTAACGCTGCCACCGACCAACCCATGACCGGCGTATCCGGACAGGACATTGAGGAGGCCCTGGCCCGGCTGCGCTATCACGCGGAATCCATCCACCGCCGCCAGACCGGCGGTGACTTGCAGGTCGGCTCGGTAGAGTTCCAGGAGTGGCTCAATTTTATTTCCATCTACGAGCAACTCACCAGCGACCGCAATGACCGTTACGAGGCCTATTCACTGGTAGAGATCATCGTTTGGAACTGGATGGCGGATTTATGGAACATCAAGAAGGAGCGCCATCTGGCCTTTCTGATGTGCGGCTATATGAACCCCCACGCACGGGAGTTCGGTTCTGAGGCCAGCAGGGTTTATGAACAGGTGCTGCGGGGCGAGTTGGGGTAATTCCAGTCTTCCGCCAGGGTGAGGTGCCGCGCGATATTGTCCGGATCGCCTTTGAGTTTCCGAAAAATAAGCAGGCTGTGGTTGTGGAAGCCAAGAGCACGGCCATCGTCGTCCTCCGCGAGCTTGTTGAGAACCGGGTCGATATTGATAGGCTCTTTCCTTTCTGTGCGTAACCTGTTGTTCTGCGCTTCCAGTTCAGTGTGTTTTTTCAGTACGGCGTCTTTGCTGGGCGCCAGCGTGGCATCGAAGCGGCGCAGCACGGTCAACGGTAGCATCACGCGCTCGTATTACGGCTGGTGGTAGGGCCCCCCAGAAGGTCGGCGACCGACCAGATGAAGTTGGCGAGTTGCTGGAAATTGGCGCTCATGGTGTGGCGTGTCCTGGAATACTGCTGTTCTGGTTGTGCCGCCATCGACCACGGCGAGACGCGTGGTGGTCGATGGAAGTCTTTGATGTATTGAGTTTTCTGGTGTTTGCTTAATTTCTACTTTATATCGCCCGATCCAAGCCGGCAGGAAGCGCGCCCGATAACTCATGGACCCTACACTTTGGCTCAAGCATTGCTTGTGAGTCAAAGGATATTTCCATATAAAACAATGGGTTAGCGTTCAATTTGGCGCATTACCTTGGCGCAGCCCTGCAGATAGGGCCGGTTTTTGAGCCAAATCAAGGCAGGTGATAACGTGTGCCGCTGCGCACCCCCTCCTGAAACAGCTTGCCCTCCTTCACCAGCTGCGCGAGCGCACGCCGCACCCGCGAGCGCGGTATCTCAAGACCCACCCGCTGGTGAATATCGCCAATTCTGGAGCCGGGGTAGCGGCCCACGTCTTCGACAATCAGCGCCAGCAGGCGATGCGGCTCAATGCGCTTGAGCGTGGTGTCGCCGACGAAATTGAGCGTGCGCAACAGCCCCGGGTCGATGAAATAGCGTGTGGCCTGGGTGCGGCCGGCGCTCTGGATCAGCTCCCATTCCAGCAGCCGCTTGATCCACGGTTGCAGTGCCTCCACCGAGGAGAGCTCCAACACCGCAGCCAACTCGCGGGCTGTCAGCGCGTCGTGCTGTGCCAGCAGGCCAAGCACCATTCGCTCTCGCTGGGTGAGCTGGTAGGTCTGATCGGCTTTGGCGATGAAGTCGATGATCTCGGGCTTGAGGATACGGCGGCGCACTGTGACCTGTACCCGGTCATGGGTTTCGATCAGTTCCGGAGCGGGGCGGCCCTGCGAGAGCAACACCTCGAAGATCTTGTCGAAGCCGCTGCCCTCGCGCTCCATCAGCTTCAGGTCGTGAAACAGGCGGGCAAGGTGTTCGTTGCGGCGCACGGTGGTATGCAGCACGTTCTGCGGCGTGACGCCCAGCGGCAGCGGGCCGGGGTTGACCACTTCCAGGCGGTCCGGGTGGATGTTCAGGAAGATGTCGCCGCGCTGGGTATAGGGGCGATGGACCAGCGCGTTGACCAGGAGCTCTCGCACGACCACCTCGTCGAAGGCGGGTACGTTCTGGCGATACAGGCCATCCGGCAGCTCGTAACGCTCGCGAAAATCAGGCACTTCCAGCCAGACAGCCTCAATCAATTCCATCGGGTTCAGCGTGTGGTCGTCCCACACCAGCTTGTTGACCTTCTGGCCTTGCTCGTCGTATTTGATGAACTGGATGACCGGCGCGGTGGTCAGTTGAGCGCGCTGATGCTGCTGGCCCAAACTCAGAATGCCCAGGTTAGTGAGGTAGTCACCCTGTGCGAGCTGGTAGTGATCGAGCAGCTCGTCATCGGACTTTTCCTTGACGGATGCCTTAACGCGGTCCGATGCCCTCAGTGCATTCACGAGCTTGCCAAGCTTATCGGGGGCGGCGGCTGATCTGGGCACCTGCAGCGTGATCTGGGTTTCCCATGGCAGCGCAGCACGCTCCGCGGCCAATCGGAGCACGTCATCGCCAGTGACGGGCTTACTCTGGTCCGCTATGCGAAGGTAGTAGCGGCCATCGGTCGTTGACGCCACGGCGATGGCACGGGGAATCGTGAGGGAGACGTACTGGCCGCCATTGGCTGCGCTGATCACATCCGGGAGCACACCCACGTTGACGCAACGCTCGGCAATCTTGCGCCGAAGCGTGTCGGGAAGATCCGGGGGGATCTGTTGGCCGGGTGGAGGATCATCCTGGCCGTCCTCGATGCCGAGCAGCAAGCGACCGCCCGTCGCATTGGCGAAGGCAATGCAGTCCTTGACCAACTCGCTCCAGTTGGCGCTCTTGCCGGACACCAACCGCAAGGACTTTTTATCGAGAAGCTGCCCTTCCTGGCTCAAATGGCGTGCTCCCGCAGGTTTTCATTCATAGTTCTTTTCCATCAACCCAACACGACCAGAAACTCGGTAGCCAGTGCCTCCGGGCGTACGGCGCGGGTATCCGGGCTGCGGTGCAACTTGACCAGGCCGTGACGCTCCAGGTTCCGCAGCGTGCGCGACAGATTGCTGGCCGCCCGGCCGGACCACTCGGCCAGTTCCAGCACGGTTCGCGGCTGTCGGTGGTGCATCAGGCGCAACAGTGCGCGGTTTTCATCTGACAGCAGGCCGGCCAATTGCCGCCAGGAATCAAACCAGACGGTGGGCGTGGGACCGCTGGTGTCATCGACTGCCCGATGGCCGGGCCTGGCCGAACGGATGCCAATCACTGTGCGCATGCTTGGTTTCCCGATTGTGGGTCCAAGATGCTATCACGCGAACACATTATCGGTCAGCCTTATGGTCGGATTTCGAGCTGCGAACCTCAGCCGGGTCCCGATATCCCCTTCCCGCGGCCCCACTCAAACCATCATCAGCATTTCGCCCGGATCGCGCCAAACCTCCACCGCGCCCGCTTCAATCCGATAAGTCAGGTAACAGTAGGGCCGCCGGTTACTCAATATGCGCGGCGTGAATACCGCCGTATTGGTTCCGTCACAGCGGGCGGAAGGCGCCCAGAAACCGGGGTGGCCCTCGCGATGGACCCGCTCGCCCAGTGCCTGGCAATGGGCGTAGTCATCGCTACGCAGCCGGCCTTTGTCCGCTCCTGGGCCGCAGGTTGATCAGGGCCCCGCGGCAGTCCACCAGGACGGTAATTAGCAACATCTGTGGCTTTTGGCAGGGCCGCAGCAGTCGCTGGCATGGCCGGTCAACTTTTATTCAATCCCCGCTCCCAATTGTCACGCATCGCCTCTATAATCGCCGCCTTTGGCCGGACCGCCGCAGTACCCAACCCCGCAGGCCCCCGCCCCCTACCATTTCACGCATCAAGCCCAGAGGCCCCCAGTGATAGAGAAGTTGCGCAATATTGCGATCATCGCCCACGTAGACCACGGCAAGACCACCCTGGTCGACAAGCTGCTGTCCCAGTCCGGCACCCTCGACCGCCGCGACGAGGGCGCCGAGCGGGTGATGGACTCCAACGACCAGGAGAAGGAGCGCGGCATCACCATCCTGGCCAAGAACACCGCCATCCGCTGGAACGACTACCGCATCAATATCGTCGACACCCCCGGGCACGCCGACTTCGGCGGCGAGGTGGAGCGGGTGCTGTCCATGGTGGACTCGGTGCTGCTGCTGGTGGACGCGGTGGACGGCCCCATGCCGCAGACCCGCTTCGTGACCCAGAAGGCCTTCGAGCAGGGCCTGAACCCGATCGTGGTGATCAACAAGATCGACCGCCCCGGCGCGCGCCCGGACTGGGTGATGGACCAGGTGTTCGACCTCTTCGACAGCCTCGGCGCCACCGACGAACAGCTGGACTTCCCGGTGGTCTACGCCTCCGCCCTGAACGGCATCGCCGGCCTCGACGACACCGACCTGGCCGAGGACATGACGCCGCTGTTCCAGATGATCGTGGACAAGGTACAGCCGCCGGAGGTGGACCTGGGCGGCCCCTTCCAGATGCAGATTTCCGCGCTGGACTACAACAGCTACGTGGGCGTCATCGGCGTCGGCCGCATCACCCGCGGCACCCTGAAGCAGAACCAGCAGGTGGTGGTCATCGACCGCGAGGGCGAGAAGCGCAAGGCCAAGGTGCTGCAGGTCATGGGCTACCTGGGCCTGGAGCGGATGGAAGTGGAACAGGCCAGCGCCGGCGACATCGTCTGCATCACCGGGGTCGGCGAGTTGAACATCTCCGACACCCTGTGCGATCCGGACAGGCCCGAGGCGCTGCCGGCCCTGAGCGTGGACGAGCCTACCGTGAGCATGACCTTCCAGGTCAACGACTCCCCCTTTGCCGGCCAGGACGGCAAGTATGTGACCTCGCGTAATATCAAGGAGCGCCTGGAACAGGAGCTGATCCACAACGTGGCCCTGCGGGTGGAGCAGGGGGACTCTCCGGACAAGTTCAAGGTATCCGGCCGCGGCGAGCTGCACCTGTCCGTTTTGATCGAAACCATGCGCCGGGAAGGCTTCGAACTGGGCGTGTCCCGCCCGGAAGTGGTCCAGCGCGAAATCGACGGCGAGATCCAGGAACCTTACGAGCAGGTGGTGATCGACGTCGAGGAGCAACACCAGGGCCCGATCATGGAAGAGCTGGGCCTGCGCAAGGCCGACCTGACCAACATGGAACCGGACGGCAAGGGCCGCGTGCGCCTGACGTTTGTCGTGCCGTCCCGCGGCATGATCGGCTTTCGCTCCCAGTTCCTGACCCTGACCAGCGGCTCCGGCATCATGACCAGCATCTTCGACCATTACGGCCCGGTGAAACAGGGTGACGTGGCCAAGCGCATCAACGGCGTACTGGTCAGCATGGTCAAGGGCAAGACCCTGGCCTACGCCCTCTACGCGCTGCAGGACCGCGGCCGCCTGTTCCTCGGCCACGGCGAGGATATCTACGAGGGCCAGATAGTGGGCATTCACTCCCGCGGCAACGACCTGGTGGTCAACCCCACCAAGGCCAAGCAGCTGACCAACATCCGCGCCGCCGGCACCGACGAGGCCCTGACCCTGAGCCCGCCGATCCGCCACACCCTTGAGCAGGCGCTCGAGTTTATCGAGGACGACGAGCTGGTGGAGGTGACGCCGAGCCATATCCGCCTGCGCAAGAAAATCCTGCAGGAGAATATGCGCAAGCGGGCGAAGAAATAAGCGCGCTTCCCGCGAACGGAAACGGGCCCATCGGGCCCGTTTTTATTGCTTCCGTCTGGCCCCTCCGGGGGGAACACCGAGCTCCAGTTCGGCAAAACGAATCATTGCCAGGGGCCCATGTCAGTCCTTTGGGTAGCTTCGCTATGTTTCGCCGCCATACGAGCTAGCTATTTGAATAAACAGGAATTGTGGTTTCTGATCAAAAGTCCTAGCCACCGCATCCTTTACAATTTTTTCAACACTCGCTACGGACTCTTCACCAACCTCATTGGCGTTAACTACAATAGTAATCTGCGTTAGCACGCCATTGTGTATGTTCCACCCAACCTGGGTTTCCCAGCCATTTTCCTTTTTGATCAAACTTTGCAGTTTCTCTTGATTTTCTGACATATTCTGAAAATCTTCTGCCATACCACATGCAGACAGAGCTAGCGAAAGAACAATAACGTAAATAATTTTATTCATAGGCTATCCTTGAACATAAGTTTTTAATTCATAGGCGCGGCCATATCTGAACGCATATGTCTACATCTGGCTATCAATATCCATATCTAGCCACAAATCAGCACGACAGTCATCAAAATTTCCTAATTAAACCGTATTACAGCGTCCATACTGGCCATTTCTCATTCACACTTGACACGCTCTTACCCGAGGTCTGAGTTTTCGAAGCTGCCGGTCACCTGTACCGCGAGGCTCCAGTCAGAGGCCTGCCGATTCGCAGGCTGAAATGATCCCATCCCCAGTTCGCCGCCTGATTCTCCAGCACGATTTTGTGCCTTCCTCTGCGGCTCCCTTTCGGGGTTCCGGTATACCGCAGGTGACGAATCACTATTGGCAAGAGCCGATCCAGTGATGGAATAAGACACCCGCTCGCCCGTCACCTCTTTGAAACCAACAAGAGGACTCAGCCATGCAACCCTATCGTTCATTTCTCAAAGCAAGCCTGATCTCCGCCTCCAGCCTTATCCTGGTGGCGAGCGCTCACGCGCAAACCGCAGCCGGCGCCAGTGTCACGGTTGGTGCCGGTGCACAATTCCAGACAGAAACCGCCGCGGATACCGGTGAGGGCCCGGAAGTTCGGGCGAATCAAAACGCGCAAGCCCGCGCCGATATTTCCGCCGGGGGGAACGCCGGTACCCAGGAAACTGGCGACGCAACCGCCATTTCCGGCAACGCCACCCGCGTGGGCGGTGATCTGGCGGGCCGCATCAGCGCTGGTGCCAGCAAGTCCACAGGCGCTGCGGGCGAGCAGCCTGAGCGGGCCAATGGCCAGGCCCAAAGCCACCTCCGCGCCGGTGCCGAGTACGCCCAATCCGCGGTAGTCACTGTCGGCGACCAAAACCGGTACCCAGATGCGCGCCGGAGCGGACAAGACAGCAAGTGCAGCGGGTGAGACCAAGGAAAAGACCGATAGCGGCATCAACCGCACCTGGGCCCGAACGGAAAGGGCCAGATAGTGGGCATTCACTCCCGCGGCAACGACCTAGTGGTCAACCCCACCAAGGCCAAGCAGCTGACCAACATCCGCGCCGCCGGCACCGACGAGGCCCTGACCCTGAGCCCGCCGATCCGCCACACCCTGGAGCAGGCGCTCGAGTTTATCGAGGACGACGAGCTGGTGGAGGTGACGCCGAGCCATATCCGCCTGCGCAAGAAAATCCTGCAGGAGAATATACGCAAGCGGGCGAAGAAGTAACGTCGACAAGCTCCCCTCTCCCGCTTGCGGGAGAGGCACCTCAGACTCCTGACGGCACCTGCGCGAGATTATAATGGGGCACCAAACCGCTTCTCCGACGCGCCGGCGCTATGTTGCAGGACCTCTCACCGGCTCACTGCCCGGCAGTTTCACCGGGCCATCGGCCGGACGGAACCTGTTTTTCGCAGTGCTGGTATTCGGCCGAAGTGGAGTAAAGCATCCTCAAACATGACAGAGAGGAAGCACTATGGCCCAGCCCAATGTTCAGCCCCAGGAGCCCGTCATCACCAATGGCGTGAACGTGACGGCGCTGTTTGAAACCATCCAGGCGGTGAAGGAGGACAATGGCCTCGCCGATTTCAAGTTCCGCTGCAGGAACCAATGGCTCGACGGCGGCCACAATCGCTCGACGATCCAGGAGTTCTTCGGCTGCCGCGCCGAAGACACCAACCGCACCAAACCCTTTGTACTGGATGCCGACGAACCGCCCGTGCTGCTCGGCAAAGACGCCGGCGCCAATCCCGTGGAATACGTGTTGCACGCCCTGGCCGCATGTATGACGACAACGATGGTCTATCACGCGGCGGCGCGCAATATCCGCATCGACGCTATTGAATCATCCCTGGAAGGCGACCTCGACCTGCGCGGTTTTCTCGGCCTCTCCGATGAGGTGCGCAAGGGGTACAAGACGATACGCGTAAACTTTCGCGTGAAATCCGAAGCCTCGCCTGCAACACTGCGCGAGCTGGCGCAGTTCTCGCCGGTGTACGACATTGTCTCCCATTCGCTACCCGTCGAAGTCGATGTCGAGACATACTGAGCAACCGGTGCCAGACTAACTGCGCCAGGCCGTCCGGGCGATGGGGCAGGTACGGCACCAGCCGAGGGGTGCGCCTGAGGGGTCGCGGTGGGACATGCTGGAGGGGCCCACCGCGAGAAATTTGTCTGGGCCGACCGCGCCGCGAATACTTGGAGCGGCCGGGGCCAAATTTGGACGCCGAAGGCATCCGCAGGGTGAGCGCCAAGGATGGCGCGAATCGGCGGCCTCACTTCACCGCACAGTCAGATCGCGGCCAACGGCCGCTCCTACAGGGAAATATCAGCGTTGCCGTCATGTAGCAGCGATCATTTTCCAGAAGTCTGCTCCCGGGCAATCTTCGACGCAACTCGCGGCCAGCTCCAACCTCAATACCGCTTTCAAGAATGACGGTCGCCAGAAGCCGTTTGGACTTATCCCCCGAAAATCATCCAGAAAACGCCCCTGCTTTATCGACCCGGCGATGGAATAAATCGCCCACCCGCCCGTCGTCCCAGTGAAACCAACACGAGGACTCAGCTATGCAACTCTATCGATCATTTCTCCAAACAAGCCTTATCACCGCCGCCAGCCTTGTCCTGGTTGCGAACGCCTATGCGCAAAGCGGAACCAGTGCCAGTGCGGAGATCAGTGCGGACGCGCGAATGCAGTCGGAGATGTCCGCAGGTTCCGGCGAGGGCGCTCAGGTTCAGGCGCAACAGAACTCCCGGGCCCGCGCACAGGTATCCGCCGAAGGAAGTGAACCTGCGCAAAGTTCGGACGGCAATGCATCGCTATCCACCGGCAGCGCCCTCCGCGGACACAGTGACTCGGCTTCCCAAATCGGCACCGGAGCCAAACAGTCTGCCGATACCGCGGCCAATCAGTCGGCGGAGGCGGGCAGCCAGGCGCAAAGCCGTCTCCGCGCCGGTGTCGGCTACGCCCATTCCGCGGCGGTGGCCTCCGGCACCAAGGCGCGCGCCGCAGTGGACAGGGCGAGGAGCACCGCGGACGAGACAAAGGAAAAGGCCGGTAGCGGTGTCAATCGCACCCGCGCCCGAACCGAAGGATCAGCCGCTGCCGCGGCGGACACCTCGGCCGAGGCCGCCGGAAATCTGGCGAGCCAAATAAATACCAATGTCACCGCGGGTATTGGCGCGGCGGTTGCCGGCAGCGTCGACGAAACCGTAGAGGCCACTACCGCGGCGGCAGTGGATGTCGAGGTGGCCGAACAAGTGGAATCCGCAGTGGGTGGGGAAATCACCGCCGCCGTGCAAGAAACCGTGGATGGCAGCGTCGAGGAATCCCTGGACGCCGGCATGCTGGGCGACCTGTAACCATCGGCCCAAACGTGGGGCCGCCGTGCCGGCCCCACTTCAGAGCAACTTCTTCAACGCGGCCCCAACGATTAAATTAAAAGGAGCCAGAATCATGAATACCCATCGACTTTCAAACCCGTTGTTGGCCCTGTGCTGCTGCGCTATCGCCACAACCGCCGCAGCCGCCGACAAGGCGGACATCAATTTCGAAGCCAGCGCCGGCCTGGAATATGACGACAATCTTACGGTTCAGGAGCTGGACCGCGTGGCGAACGCCGCAGACACGGCCACCCTGCTGAACGCAGGCGTAAAGGGCCGTCTCAATCCCACGGACAAACTCACCCTGAAAGGCGGCTATCGACAGGCCCGCAAATCCTACCGGGAGTTCAACGAATTCGATCAGACAGTGGGCACCCTGTCCCTCGAGGCCAGTTACGATTTCAGCCTGTTGACCTTGGGCAGCAGTTATCACCGCGCCAGTGCGGATCTGGCCAACGAGCCTTTCCTGGAGTTGGAACAGCGCAGCCTGTATGCGGGAAAATTGCTGAACGACCGATTCTATCTGCGCGCCGCATTCAATCAGCGCGATAAAACGTTTTCCGACAACCCGGCACGCGATGCCGCCGCCGACGGCATGGATACCGACTTTTTCGTGTTCTTTAACGGAGCCGCGAGCTTTATCTCCCTGGGCCTGACCGTCGAGGATGAGGACGCCAACTCAAACCTGTTCGACTACCGGGGTCTGGGCTTCCGCGGCCGTTACTCCAATCAATTTTCCCTGTGGGGCAAGGACAACACATTTCAACTGGCCTGGCGCCGTACGGAGCGGGATTATTCCGCATTCAACCCCGCCATCGACGGCCGCCGCAACGATGTGCGCAGCACCCTGGAAACCCGCTGGGAGATCGAACTCAGCGCGGCCATCGCCGCCGTGGGGAAAGTGGAATACGGCAACTACGATTCCGACCTGGCCAGCGCGGACTACAGCGAAACTCTCGCCTCCCTGATGCTGGAAGCCAGTTTTTAACCCGGGCCAAGTCCGTGTCCTGGCATTATATTTGTAGGAGCGGCCCATGGCCGCGATCGGCCGTGCTACGAAGAAAGCCGATCGCGGCCATGGGCCGCTCCTACATTAGTGCGATTGGGATCAGTGCCGGACGATGGGCAAAGCGCAGCGTGCCCATCAATGCGCCGGACGATGGGGCACGTCGCTGCGCTCCTTTACCCATCCTACGCAAACTGCATAGCACGTCTATTACGGGTAAGTAGTCACGAATTCCCATCTATTTCATTGTCACCTGCGGGATCACCGCAGCAGCCCATACCCGAAAACCGGGTCGCGGCCTGGCTCACCCAAATCCAGTGTCCTGCCCACCAGGCGGGCAACCACTTCGGTGACGCCGCCGGGATTGCCGGCCAGCTCGCAGGCCACGAAGGCGGAAACTACGGGCGCGGCCATGGAAGTGCCGCTTTCGCGGCCGAATTCGCTGCCGCTGCGAGCAGTGAGCACGGACACGCCGAACGCGGCAAAGTCCACGTGGTCGCCGCGGTTGGCCCAGCGATAGATACGCTGCTCGCCGTCCACGGCCGTTGCGGCAATCACACCGGGATAAGCCGCGGGATACAGCGGCGGTGCAGCCGGGCCGGCATTGCCGGCCGCAGCTACAATGGCTTTGCCGCGCCCGATCACCTGATTGACGGCTGCCGCAAGAATCCGGTTATTGGGGCCAGACAGGCTCATATTGATCACAACGATATCTTTCCCCACCAACCAGTTCAGCGCCTCGACCAGATGCATCATGGTCGCGCCCTGGGCATATTCATTGCGCGCGTAAAATACCGAGGCGCTGTACAGGGTCGCCCCGGGCAGTCGCGGCGGCGCCTGTTCAATGGCACCCACGAATACACCGGCTACCGCGGTGCCGTGGGCTCGGGGCCGCTCGATACCCTGTTCGAGAAAACTTTTTTCCCGGATGCGGCTGCCGCGAAAGGCGGGGTGGTCCAGTTGAATGCCGGTATCCACCATGCCGATATTCAGGGGTTGTGCACAAATCGAATGGGACGCGGCCGGCACCGCTTCCTGGGCCCCCCAATCGCCGCCGGCCCTCTGCGGATCGTAAATATGGTTGCGATCGAAGCGGTCCACCAGCGTGGCCGGCAGAAGCTTGCAAAGCGCGTCGCGGGAATTGAGTTCCTCCGGCACGCGGAAGCGCAGCAGGCTGAGGTCCAGTCCCTCGAACTCCGTTTGCTCCAGGATTTCGATATCCAGCGGCCGCAGCAGAGCCAGTTCACCGGGTTCGAGCATCACCAGCCATTGGCGCTCCACCGCGCGCCAGCCGTTTTCCACCTCGACGTCGACAAAAACCGTATCGCCGCCGGCATTGACGATCGGCAATCGTGCCGGCAAGTCGGTCAGCGGGTCCAGGGTGGACTCGACCGCGCCGCTCAATTCGCCGGTGTTCACCGCATCCCGCGCTTCGCCCGCGGCATCCGCGGCGCGGCGCTCTAGGTCCCGGGTTACCCGTTCCGCTTCGCGGGTCACGCTTTCCACCTGACCCAGTATCGATTCCGGGTTCAACACCTGCGCCCGGGCCGCCGGCTGCAGGCACAGCAACAGGCCCAGACCACCCGCGATCAGGGAATTGTGCGAGCGCCGGCCCGGTCTCTTCTGCGTGCGATGTCTCATAGCGGTTCCACTATCTGTGTCTTCGATACTGTAACCACGTTTCTGGCCCAGTAAAATTCCCCTTCTTCGAATAGTAAGGGCATAAAATCCGGGAATAAATCCGGGAATAAATCCGGGGGCCCGGCCGTCTTCCGGGTGAACACATTGTGAGACCTCAAATATGAAAGAAGAACTGACGTCTCTGATACCCATGATACGACGCTTTGCCTACTCGCTGACCGGCTCCATGGCGGATGCCGACGACCTGTTGCAGAGCACCGTCGAACGGGTGTTGAGCAAAAAAATTCCACAGGACGTGGACCTGAACAAATGGGTGTTTCGCGTTTGCCGCAATCTGTGGATCGACGAGTACCGCTCGCGCAAGGTCCGCCAGGAGGCGGCCCAGCAGCCGGAGTTGGCCGAAGGGCAGGTGGTCGACGGAGAGAGGGCCATCGCCGGCGAGATGGAGCTGGAGCGGGTGAACCGGGCCATGGACCGGCTGCCGAACGACCAGCGCTCCATCCTCGCCCTGGTCGCGGTCCAGGGCATGTCCTACAAGGAAGTGGCGGCGACCCTGGAAATTCCCATGGGCACGGTCATGAGCCGCCTGGCCCGCGCCCGCACGGCCCTGTGCGAGATCCTGAACGCATCCCCGGCGAGGACAACATGAACAGCAGCCACGAAAATACACTGACCGACGAGACCCTGTCCGCCTTTCTCGACGCGGAACTGCCGGAAGCGGAGATGGAGCGCGTTCGCCAGCGACTGTGCGAGGACGAAACCCTCAGCGACCGCCTCGCCGAACTGGCTGGCGTCGACCAGCTGCTGGCCGTCACCTACTCGTCCATCGACGAGCGCCCCCTGCCGGAGGCGGTGACCGCCATGCTCGTCGAGGAGAGCCCTCCCCAACCGGCGCAGGTGATCCCATTCCCGCTCTGGCGGCGGGCGCAGGAACAGTTACAGCGCCACGCCGGCATCGCCGCCGCGGTTACCCTGGCCATCGGCCTGGGCGCGGGTTGGTTGTTGCCGGGCCAGCCGCAAGGCACCGACAACGCCTGGCAGGCCGTCGCCGCGAGCCTCGAGCGCGCCCCCAGCGGCAAGACCCTGGAACTGGCCGACGGCCGCCAACTGACGCCGCGGCTCACCTTTGTCAGCCAGCAGGGCGACTACTGCCGGCAGTATCAGGTGGTGAGCGGCGCGCAGGGATCCGAAAACATCGCCTGCCGGAGCGGGGACGGCGGGTGGCAGCTGACCGCGTCGGTTCAACTGGAGGCCGTGCAGGAGCCCGGCACCTACCGCACCGCCAGCGGCGGCTCGCTGCTGGACAGTGCCCTGGACGCCATGGTCGCCAGGGACATCGACCCGCAGGACGAGGCAAAAATTATCGCCGACGAATGGAATAAAACGCCGGCGCAACCGTCAGCTCAATAAAGGACGCCATTACACGAACAAACCATCTGTTAGGGGGTGACCCATGAAAATCCATGCTGTGATCGTTTTTGCACTTCTCCTCGCCACCGGCTGCGCTTCCCAATCGGCCTACAAGCCGGCCAGCGGCTCCGGGTACGGCTATCAGGAGAGCCAGATTTCGGAGAACCGGTACCGGGTGACGTTCAAAGCCCGGGGCGACGAGCGGGACCAGGCCATGGACTACACACTGCTACGTGCCGCGGAGCTGACCCTGCTCAAGGGCTATGACTGGTTCGTGGTGGTGAACCGCGAAACCCTGATCGACCGCAAGGAAACCGAAATGCAAAGCGGATTCAGCAGCGGCGACCGGGTGATCACCCGGGACTGCGGTCTGCTCGGTTGCACCACCAGATCCTACTCGACCCCGCCCACCTATTCTGCGGGTGTCAGCACCGGCGGTCACAGCCGCACCGAGTCGGTTCTGGAGATCCGCATGGGCAGGGGCGTAAGGCCTTCCAGCGGAGACAGCTACGACGCACTGAGCGTGCGCGACAACCTGCAAAAGAAAGTCGGTTAACACCTCACCAGCCGTTGATCGGCAGCCCGCAGAGACGGCGCACTGTGTGCGCCGTCCGCACGTCTACAGCCCGGCGTTTCCGGGTCCGAGGCCCCGCAAGCGAGATAATTGCGACACCGGGTGCCCTGATGTCGAAACCTCTTGCGCCCGTTCGACTAGGATTGAACATCCAACCAGGCAAATGGAGGAATCACCCATGTCCTATATCGACGGCTTCGTGCTGGCAGTACCCACCAACAACAAACAGCGCTTTATCGAACACGCCAAACTTGCCAACAGCGTCTTTCTGGAGAAGGGCGCACTGCGTGTGCTCGAGTGCTGGGGAGACGACGTGCCCAAGGGCAAGGTCAACGATTTCTACGGGGCCGTGCAGGCCAAACCCGGGGAAACAGTGGTGTTTTCCTGGATCGAATGGCCGGACAAGGCAACCCGCGATGCAGTCATGGGCAATATGGACGAGCTGATGAAGACGGATCCGCGCATGGACCCCGAGAAGAACCCCATGCCTTTCGACGGCATGCGCCTGATCTACGGGGGTTTCAGCCCGGTGGTGGTTCTGGGCGGGGAAAACCAATAGGGGAGGTACACATGGCGAACAAGCACGGCGATTTTATCTGGTACGAACTGATGAGCGCGGATGCCGACGCGGCCACGGCCTTTTACGGCGAGCTTATGGGCTGGCGGTTTTCCAACAGTGGCCAGCCCGGCCGCGACTATCGCATTGTGAATGTGGGGACAGAGCCGATAGGAGGGCTACTGCAACTCACGCGGGGACAACGGGAGTGTGGCGCAAAACCCAACTGGGTGGGCTATATCTATGTGGACGACGTGAAAGAAAACCTGGCGGCCATCAGCGCCGACGGCGGCAGCGTGACGATGCCGGCCACGGCGATTCCCGGTGTGGGCACCCTGGCGATGGCCGGCGATCCCCAGGGCATCCCTTTCTACATAATGCGCCCGACCGATGCGGGTGAAAGCCGGGCCTTTACCGAGGACGCCTCGGCTATCGGCCACTGCGCCTGGAACCAGCTGATGACCACCGACCAGGAGGCCGCACGGGCCTTCTACGGCAAGCACTTCGGGTGGCGCAAGAACGGCGAGATGGATATGGGGGAAATGGGCAGCTACGAGTTCCTCAATCACGGACCCGACATCGGCGCCGTCATGACCTGCCCCCCGGATGCCGCGCCCAACTGGCTGTATTTTTTCCGGGTGCCGGGCGTAGAGGCGGCGGCCGCCACCATTACCCGCCTGGGCGGCACCCTGACCATGCCGCCCGCGCAGATTCCCGAAAGCGAAGAATACTACCTCACCGCCGTTGATTCCGAAGGCGCGGCTTTCGGGCTGGTTGGCAGTAAGTAGGACGGGATCTACGCCGGGGAACGGACTTTCTGAACGGCTGCGGACAGCAGAAAGACGGCGCACGGAACGCGCCGTCTTTTTGTGTACCGATACTACTACGCTGCCACTCCGCCAACCGCGTCGAAAAGATTTCCATGTGCGCTGGTGTGGTGCTGGAATGACGACAATACAGGTGTTTGCTACCCCGGGAACGCGGAGCTCCAGCTCCGCAAGTGGGCCACAGGCCCGCCCGGCAGACACGTTGCAAAAATCCTGATTGCCAGCACCATCCATTGCCAAGTGGCGTCACGGCTTCAACGTCCAGTAAACGGCCGCGGCCGAACCCAGAACCAGCTGACCACCACCAGTGCCCCAAATACCGTATAGCAAACAACAAATACCCAGTTCGGCAGACGGTAATACAAAATACTTTCCAGCCAGTGGGAAATGAAAGAGCCGGAGTAAACCACGCCACCCGCCCGTTCGCGCAGCGCCATTTCCCATACAGTGAGAGGGCATATGACACTGAGCCACGATTGCAGCACAACCACACCGATGGCAGCGAGGTGCACCAAGCGAAACCACGGATTGCGCACCCAGGACCAGGAACGCAGCTTGCCAATCAGGATGAACACCAGGCCAAAGACGACGAACGCGACAAAAACCACATGGGTAAAAAGGATTGCGTCTGCCGCCAGGAGATAGAGTTTGGTGGATTCCATGGTGTCATTTGCCGCCGCGAGAAGCCGAGGCTAGATTTATGCGTTTTGTATGGGTCACAGTCGCCGGCAGGCGGCATGGAACACAAGTTCACCGGTGCCGTACCAGCCGTAAGACTCTGACGTTTCCAAAGCCCCTTTCGGAGCCTCCATGTGAGGAGCTGTCACTGGACACTCCAAACCGTAAATGGGAAGCCATGCCAGGAGCACAGTATGTCTCCGATATGGAATAGACGTTTAACGAGACTGTAGGAAAAATTCCGCTCGCAAGTATCGTCTCGAATGTCCTTTTCTTTTTTTTCAGCACCTCTCAAACATCGTACCAAAGCCGGATACCATGTAAATCGCCCCCGTTGCGCTAGGCTGCTAGAAATCGAGCGAGGCATTCGACGCTGGTCAGCCACCCATGCCACAGATATTCCACCCCAGAATCAACGGCCTGACGCGCATACTGCTCGCCGGCGGTGGGCTGGCGCTGGTGGCCTTTGCCGTGGTCGCCTATTTTCTCAACCGTTCCCCCTACAGCACCGGCCAGGGCGCGACTCCCGAGCAGCCGGTGCCCTTCAGCCACGAACACCATGTGGGCGGCCTGGGTATCGACTGTCGCTATTGCCATACTGGCGTGGAGAAGTCGCCCTTTGCCGGGCTGCCGGATACCCATACTTGCATGAGCTGCCACTCGCAGCTTTGGACCAATGCGCAGATGCTGGCGCCGGTGCGCGACAGCCTGGAGCGGGATATTCCCCTGCGTTGGATCCGCGTGCACAGGCTGCCGGATTTTGTCTACTTTGATCATCGGGCCCATGTCACCCGCGGTATCGGCTGCGAGTCCTGCCACGGGCGCGTGGACCGGATGCCGCTGATGCGCCAGGCGGTGGCGATGACGATGCTGTGGTGCCTGGACTGCCACCGCAATCCGGCGCCCAACCTGCGCGCCGCGGGGCAGATCACCGCGATGGGCATTGCGCCCGCCAGCGATGCATCCCTATTGCTACACCAATACCAGATTCACACGGGCCGAATGACCGAGTGCATAACATGCCACCGCTAAAACCTGGCAAAAAAAATGGACTCGCCGGCAAGCGCGGCGCCGGTTACTGGCGCAGCCTGACGGAGCTGGCCGCGCAACAGGGCGACATTCTGTGCAGCGACGGCGATGCCAGGTCGATCAGCCGCCGCGGCCTGCTGAAACTGCTCGGCGCCAGCATGGCCCTGGCCGGGCTGCCGGCCTGCACCCGCGAGCCGCGCAACCTGCTGGTGCCCTATGTACAACAGCCGGAGCGGCTGGTGCCCGGCCTCCCGCGCTACTACGCTAGTGCCGCCCTGGTCGGCGGCTACGCCCAGGGCGTGCTGGCGGAGAGCCACGAGGGCCGCCCGGTCAAGCTGGAGGGCAACCCGGATCACCCGGCGAGCCTCGGCGCCTGCGACGCCATAACCCAGGCCTCGGTGCTCACCCTCTACGATCCCGACCGCTCCGCCTCGGTGCGCCACCGCGGCGCCATCGCCAGCTACAGCGAATACCTGCGCGCGCTGGGCGAAAAACGGCAGCAGTGGAACGCGACCCGCGGCGGCGGCCTGGCCTTCGTCACCGGCACCGTCACTTCGCCCAGCCAACGCGCGCGCATTCAGGCGCTGCGCGAGCACTGGCCGGAGGCGCGCTGGTACCTGCACGAGCCGGTGGATCGCCGCGGCGTTTACGCCGGCAGCCAGATCCTGTTCGGGCGGCCGCTGGAGCCGCGCTACCGCTTAGAGCGGGTCGACGTGGCCGCCTCACTGGACGCGGACTTTATGCAGGCGCAGCCGGGCTTCCTGCGCTACGCGCGGGATTTCACCGCCCGCCGCCGCCCGCGGGACAACGAATCGGATCTCGCCCGTCTCTACGCGGTCGAATCCACCCCCAGCGTCACCGGTGCCAATGCCGACCAGCGCCTGGGCCTGGCCTACCCGCAGATAGAGGACGCCGCGCGCCAGCTGGCGATTGCACTGGGCGTCGACGTGGCACCGCCGCTGCGGAATCCGCTGCCCGATCGCTGGCTGGCCGCGCTGGTGGCGGACCTGGAACGCCACAGGGGCTCGGCCCTGGTGATTCCCGGCGACCAGCAGCCCGCCCCGGTACACGCGCTGGCGCACGCCGTCAATCGGGAATTAAATGCGTTCGGCAACACCATTGAATGGATGCCGCCCATCGCCTTCGACCCCGAAGCGCGGCCGCTGGCCGAACTGGCCGCAACCATGGAGGCCGGCGAGGTCGACAGCCTGGTCCTGTTCGACAGCAATCCGCTGTACAGCGCACCGGCGGACCTGGAGTTTGCGGAACGCTTTAGAAAAGTCCCCTGGCGGCTGCACTGGGGCGAGTATGTCGACGAGACGGCGCGGCTGTGCCACTGGCATATCCCCGCCGCCCAGGCGCTGGAAACCTGGGGTGACGCCCGCGCCTACGACGGCAGCGCGGCGCTGCTGCAGCCGCTGATCCAGCCGCTGCACGGCGGCAAATCCGCGCTGCAATTTCTTAACGCGCTGGAGCAGGGCGGCGACGGGGCGCCTGCTGCGGATAACGAGGCGCTGGAATTGTTGCGGGACTACTGGCAAAGCCAGTACAGGGGCGATGACTTCGAACACTTCTGGCGCCGCAGCCTGCGCGACGGCCTGGTGCCGGACAGCGCGGCAGAAACGGTGAGCGCGGAAATCTCCCGCGACTGGCGCAAAAAACTGCCCGAGCCAAAACCGGCGGCGGACGGACTCACATTGCAGTTCCGCCCGGACCCGGCGCTGTGGGACGGCCGCTACGCCAACAACGGCTGGCTGCAGGAATTGCCGCGCCCACTGACGACCCTGACCTGGGACAACGCGCTGCTGGTCAGCCCCGAACGCGCCGCGCGGGAAAAACTGCGTGACGGCAGCCTGGTAAAACTGACCAGCGGCGGCCGCACCCTGACGGTGCCGATACTGATCCTGCCGGGGCAGCCACAAAACGCCGCGACCCTGTCTCTCGGCTACGGCCGCACCGCCGCCGGGCGGGTCGGCGACGGCGTCGGCGTCAGCGCCTACCGTTTGCGCGCCAGCGACAGTCCCTGGGCGGCGCCGGCGGCGATACGGGCCACCGGCGCCGAGCAGACGCTGGCGCTGACCCAGGTCCACCACAACATCGAGGGGCGCGATATGGTGCGCGCCGCGGATCTCGATCAATACCTTCGCAACCCCCATTTCGCCCAGCGCCAGGCGCCGGAACTGTCCCTCTACCCGGAACCGGAACCGCTGCCCGCCGGCGAGGGCCGCCACGCCTGGGGCATGGCCATAGACCTGTCCGCCTGCATCGGCTGCAACGCCTGCGTCACCGCCTGCCAGGCGGAAAACAACATTCCCATCGTGGGCGCCGAAGAGGTCGCGCGCGGCCACGATATGCACTGGCTGCGGGTGGACCGCTACTTTTCCGACGCCCTGACCGACGCGGAACCGCAGCCGCGCGCCACCTTCCAGCCGGTGCCCTGCATGCACTGCGAGAACGCCCCCTGTGAATACGTCTGCCCGGTGGGCGCCACTCTGCACTCCGGTGACGGGCTCAACCAGATGGTCTACCAGCGCTGCGTAGGCACCCGCTACTGTTCGCAGAACTGTCCCTACAAGGTGCGCCGCTTCAACTGGTTCGACTACACCGGCACCGCTGCCGCCTACCCGGCGCTGCCGCCGCTGCAGAACCCGGATGTCACCGTGCGCGCCCGCGGCGTGATGGAGAAGTGCACCTACTGCGTGCAGCGTATCGTCGCCGTGCGCCGCACTGCAGAGACGGGGGGGCGGCCGATCGCCGACGGCGAACTGCAGACCGCCTGCCAGCAGGCCTGTCCCACACAAGCGATTGTTTTCGGGGACCTGGCGCAGCCCGACAGCCGGGTCAGCCGCCTGCGGGCGAACCCGCTGAACTATGCCATGCTGGAAGAGCTAAACACCCGGCCGCGGACCACCTATCTGGCGGCGGTGCATAACCCCAACCCGCAATTGAAAGAGGCGGAGCTGGAGGACGACGACAGTTCGTGAATTTCGGGATTCGGGACTCGAAATGATAGTGCGCTATAGAAGCCTGCTTGCAGGCTCCTACAGGTAGATTCTTCTTAGCACGTAGGATGGGCAAAGCGTAGCGTGCCCATCGACATCGGTGATGATGGGCACGTCGCTGCGCTCCTTTGCCCATCCTACAAAACGGGAATTGCGGATTAAGAGATGCCGCAGGCAAGACCAGAAAACCTGCTACCCGAGGGCCTGACCCACGGCGCCATGACCGAGCGCATCGCCGGGCTGGTGCTGGCAACCCGCGCGCGGGGGCGCTGGCGGCTGGCGTTCGCGCTGGCCGGGGCCCTGGCGCTGTTGTTTTTCTTCTGCCTAAGCACGGTCTTCAGCACCGGCGTCGGCCTGTTCGGTATCAATATCCCGGTGGCCTGGGGGTTCCCGATCGTGAACACCATCTGGTGGATCGGCATCGCCCACGCCGGCACCCTGATCTCCGCGGTGCTGCTGCTGACGCGCCAGCCGTGGCGCGCGCCGGTGGCGCGGCTGGCCGAGGCGATGGCCATGTTCGCCATCGTCTGCGCCGGCATCTACGCCATCGCGCATCTGGGGCGACCGCAGTTCATGCACTACCTGCTGCCCTACCCGAACACCATGGGCATGTGGCCCCAGTGGCGCAGCCCGCTGGTGTGGGACTTCTTCGCCATATCCACCTACTTCCTGTTCACCCTGGGTTTCCTGTATTTCAGCCTGCTTCCGGATTTCGCCACCCTGCGCGATCGCGCGCAAGCCCGCGGGCTGCAGATTTTCTACGGCCTGCTGGCGCTGGGCTGGCGCAACTCGGCGCTGCACTGGGCGCGCTACGAACAGGTCAACGGCGTGCTGGCGGCGGTGGCGGCGCCGATCGTGGTGTCGGTGACCGGCATCATCTCCCTGGACCTGGCGGTATCCCTGGTGCCGGGTTTCCACTACACCATTTTCCCGCCCTATTTTGTCGCCGGCGCGCTCTTCTCCGGCTTCGCCACCGTGTCGCTACTGGCGGTGATCACCCGCCGCTTTTTCCACCTCGAGGACCTGATCACCCGACGCCACCTGGACTATCTCGGTCGCATGATGCTGCTGTTCGCGCTGGTCGTGAACTACGCCTATATCCAGGAGATTTTTACCGGCTGGTACTCCGGCGACCTCTACCAGCGCGCCGTCTACCTCCATCGCTGGACCGGCCCCTACGCCCCCGCCTGGTGGGGCATGTTCCTGTGCAATGTGCTGCTGGTGCAGCTGCTGTGGTTCAAACGCGTGCGCCGCTCGCCGGGGGCGCTCTTCGCACTCGCCATCACCAGCAATATCGGCATGTGGCTGGAGCGTTACCAGATTCTCTTCACCAGCCTTGACGCGAGTTTTATCCCCGCCACCTGGGGCACGGCGATACCCACCGCCTGGGACATCCTGCTCGCCCTCGGCTCCCTGGGGCTCTTCGCCTTTTTCCTGCTGGCGTTCGTGCGCCTGGCGCCGGTGGTGTCCATGCACGATATGCGTGTGGCGATATACAGGGAGGAGAAGCGACGGGAGAAGCGCGAATGAAGGGCTTGGACCGCGGGCACTACGGACTGCTCGCGCGCTTCGACAGCAGCGAGGCCCTGCTGGCCGCGGCCCGCAGTGTCCGCGGGGCGGGCTATCACCGGCTGGAGGCCCACGCGCCCTTTCCGGTGCCCGGCCTGGCGGAGGCTTTGCAATTTCGAGAGGTGGGAGTTCGGCGCATTTCCCTCGCGGCCGGGCTGGTCACCGCGGGGTTCGCTTATCTGCTGCAGTGGTACACCGCGGTGATCGACTACCCCATCGTCGTCGGCGGCAAGCCGCTGGACAGCTGGCCGGCCTTCCTGCCCATCACCTTCGCGGTGGGCATCTTCAATGCGGTGATGGGCGCGGCCATCACCATGCTGGTAAAAAACCGCCTGCCGCATTTCTATCATCCTGTGTTCAATTGCGACGACTTCGCCGACGCCTCCGCGGACGGCTTTTTCCTCAGTGTCCGCGGCGGCGAAGCGGACCAAGTGGAAGCGCTGCTGCGCGACTGCGGCGCGCGGTCTGTGTGGGAGCTGGTGCTGTGAGCCAGTTCGGATTGCGCTTTATAGGCAGGAAAGATGCGAAGGGCCTGATGCCCTTTGTGCTTTTCACGACCTTCCTGCTCGCCGCCTGCGGCAACGATATGCGCGACCAGCCGCGCTACGATCCGCTGGCGGCGGCGCCCGGCTGGCCGAACGACCAGTCCGCGCGCGTGCCCGTGGAGGGCACAGTCGCCCGCGACGACCCGCTGGGCCCGCGCCCCGGGACACTGCCGGTGCCACTGACCCGCGAGCTGCTGGAGCGCGGCGGCGAGCACTTCGATATTTTCTGCAGCCCCTGCCACGGCGGCACCGGATACGGCGACGGCATGATCGTGCAGCGCGGTTTTCCCGCGCCGCCGTCGCTGCACAGCGCGCGCCTGCGAGAGGCGCCACTGCGCCATTTCTACGATGTAATCAGCGACGGTTTCGGCAGGATGTACGCCTACGGCGCGCGGGTGCCACCCGGCGATCGCTGGGCCATCGCCGCCTATATCCGCGCGCTGCAGCTGTCCCAGCACGCGACCCTCGATGACCTGACGCCCCAACAGCGCGAGGCGCTGGAGAAAGCACCGTGACGCCGCGCGCGCTACTTTCCAACCGAGCCAAGCGGGCAACCGCGCTGGCGTTCGCCGGAACAGTCGCGCTGGCGCTCGGCGCGGCTGCCACCGTACTGGGCGGAACATTGTTTGCCGCCGCCTGGCTGGCGGCGGCGCTGGTGTGGGGATGCCTGCCGCTTGGCGCCCTGGCGATATTGATGGCGCACGGCCTGACCGGTGGCCGCTGGGGCGAGCAGGGCAGGCCGCTGTGGCTGGCCCTGGCGGCGACGCTGCCGCTGTTTGCCGCCGCGCTGCTGCCGCTGCTGTTCGGCATGTCGTCGCTGTTCGCCTGGGCGGCGCCCGCGCAGGAATTGCCGGAACTGGTGCAGAACAAACTCGCCTACCTGAACACGCCGTTTTTTATGCTGCGCAGCCTGGTCTACTTCACCCTGTGGCTGTGGCTCGCGCACGCCATCGGTGCCTGGCGCCCGCGCTGCCGTCGCATCCAGGCGCCGGGGCTGATCCTGTGGCTGCTTACGCTGACTTTTTTCTCCTTCGACTGGCTGATGTCCCTGGAGCCGGAATTCTATTCCGATGTCTACGGCCTGATGCTGGCCGCCAACGCCGTGGTCGCAGCCTTCGCCTGGGTGCTGCTGCTCGGGGGAAGCAGCATGGACCCGGACGCCCGGCGGGATATCGCCAACCTGTGGCTGGGCGTGCTGCTCGGCTGGGCGCTGTTCGCCTTTTCCCAGTACATCGTCATCTGGTCGGCCAACCTGCCCGACGAGATCGGCTGGTATGTCCACCGCAGTCGCGGCCTCTGGCGCCTGCTCAGCGCCGTTTCCTTTGCGCTGTTTTTCCTGCTGCCGTTTGCGGTACTGCTGTCGGGCAAAGCCAAGGGCCGCGCGGACTGGCTGGCGGCCGCGGCCGCCAGCTGCCTGCTCGGCCACCTGCTGCAGATGGGCTGGCTGGTGCTGCCGGCGTTCGGCGACGGCAGCGCCTTACAGCTGTTGTTACTGTGCACACTGGTGCTGGTGATCGGTATCGCCTACCTGGCTCTGTACGCCGCCATCCGCGCGGCCGATCGTCGCGGAGAAGAACATGGCCGCACAGCGTAGACACGAACCGGACCTGTCGACCGTGGGCCCCATCGCCTGGACCATGCTGCTGACGCTGGTACTGGTACTGGTGAGCGGGCTGCTGCTGTGGGCGGCCTACCTCTACTGGCGGCCGCAACCGGCACCGCCGCTGTTCGAACCCCTGCCGGTACCACCGGGGCAGCCGCGCCTGCAGCGGAATCCGCGCGCGGATATGCTGGAGTACCAGCGGCGGGTGGAACAGCGGCTGCACGGTGTCGGCTGGGTGGACCGGCGCGCGGGCGTGGTGCATATCCCCATCGAGCGCGCCATGACACTGCTGCTGGAGCGCGGCCTGCCGGAAGAGGCGAAAGAGGAAAAAAATGGGACGGGAAAAGCGCAAGGGGAGGGCACGCAATGAAATCACTCTATGCGCTGCTATTGCTCTCGCTTGCCATTCAGGCCATTGCGCAGCCGTCTTCGCCCCAACAGCAAACCCTGGACAGGGTTGCCTTTGAGCAGCGCATCGGGCAGCCGCTGCCTGCGGTGCAATTTCTCAACGCCCGGAATGAAAATATTGAACTGGCGAGGCTGGCGGAGCGGAAACCGCTGATCCTGGCGCTGTCCTGGTTCAACTGCCCGCACCTGTGCCCGATGCTCCTGGACCGTCTCGCCGAGAGCGCGGGCGCGCTGCCGTTTGCACCGGGGGATTACCGGGTCGCAGTGGTCAGTATCGACCCGCGCGAAACCCCGGCGCAGGCCGCGGCACTTTTGCGGCGCCTGCGCCGACGCCACGGACCGGTGGTGGACCAGTGGCAGCTGCTGACCGGCAACCCCGCGGCCATCGACAAGCTGGCGCAGGCGGTGGGTTTCCACTATGCCTACGACGCCGCGCGGGACAGCTACGCGCACCCGGCGGGGCTGGTGGTGGTAGCCAGCGGCGGCCCCATCAGCCGCTACCTGCTGCGCCTGGAGCCGAGCCAGCCGGACCTGCGCCTGGCACTGGTGGACGCCGGCCAGGGTCGGCTCGGCAGTCCGGTGGACCAGCTGCTGCTGCGCTGCTATCACTTCGATCCGCAAAACGGCCGCTACAGTTTCGCCGCCGTGCGCCTGCTGCAGATCGCCGGCGGCCTGTTTGTGCTGGCGCTGGTGGCACTGGTCGTCGGCCTGCGCCGGCGGGAGCAGGCATGAGCGAAAACACCGCGCCAATCGAACAACCCCCGGCGATCGAGGACCCGCCGCTCGGCCTGCGGCTGATTCCGCCACAGGCCTCGGACTATGCGGCCCAGGTGGATTACCTCTACTACGCGCTGCTGGGCATTTCCGCACTGCTGATGGCGATCCTGGCCGGGCTGGTGGTGGTGTTCGCCGCGCGCTACCGGCGCAGCCTGCAGCGCGAGCGCAGGGAACTGCTGTCGGAACACACCAGCCGGCGTGTGGAGATCACCTTCGCCCTGCTGTTGCTGGTGTCGTTTCTCGGGCTCTTCTACTGGGGCAGCCAGTTGTACCTGAATCTTTACGAAGAAGCGGACGCGGACATCACCATCGACGTGGTGGGCAAGCAGTGGATGTGGAAGATCCAGCACCCGGACGGCAGCCGCGAGATCAACACACTGCACGTGCCGGTGGGTGAAACCGTGGAGTTGCGCATCACCTCGCAGGACGTGATCCACAGTTTTTTCCTGCCGGCCTTCCGCCTCAAGCGCGACGCCGTGCCGGGCATGTACACCAGCGCGCAGTTCACTCCCACCCGCGCGGGGGAATACCGGCTGTTCTGCGCGGAGTACTGCGGCACCGACCACGCGCGCATGCGCGGCAAGGTGGTGGTGCTGAGCCGCACCGACTATCAAACGTGGCTGGCGGGGAGGCTCGGCGGCCCCAGCCGCGCCCCCAGCCGCGAAGAACAGGGCGAGCAGCTGTTCCAGGGCCTCGGCTGCAGCGGCTGCCACAAGCCCGGCGGCAGTGCGCTGGCGCCGAAGCTCGAGGGTATTTTCGGCAGCCGGGTGCCACTGGCCGACGGCACCGAAGTGGTCGCGGACGAGGCCTATATCCGCGACTCGATCCTGGAGCCGCAGAAACAGCTGGTTGCCGGTTTCCAGCCGATCATGCCCAGCTATTCCGGGCAGGTTTCCGAAGAGGAAATCCTGCAACTGATTTCCTATATCCAGTCACTTCGGGGCGAGGGGGAAAATGACTAGCATCGTTTACAGCGAAGGCGAGGATCGCCACGCGACGGAACGCGACTACCTGAGCGGCGGCTGGAGTATCCGCTCCTGGCTGCTGACCGTGGATCACAAGCGCATCGCCTGGCTCTACGCGGTTTCCATTACCGCGTTCTTCTTTTTCGGCAGCGCCGCGGCGCTGCTGATCCGCCTGGAGCTGCTCACGCCGGCCGGGGATCTGCTCAGCGCGGAGAGCTACAACCGGATGTTTTCCCTGCACGGCATCGTGATGGTGTGGTTTTTCCTGATTCCATCGATACCGGCCACGCTGGGCAACTTCCTGATGCCGATGATGATCGGCGCCCGCGACATGGCCTTCCCGAAACTGAACCTGCTGTCCTGGTATATCTATACCCTCGGCGGGCTCTTCACGCTGGCGGCGGTGATCGCCGGCGGCGTGGATACCGGCTGGACCTTTTACACGCCCTATTCCACCCTGTTTTCCAACTCCGCGGTGCTGGCCGCGGCAGTGGGGATTTTTATCGTCGGCTTCTCGTCGATTCTCACCGGGCTCAACTTTATCGTCACCGTCCACGTCATGCGCGCGCCGGGGCTCACCTGGTTGCGCCTGCCGCTGTTCGTCTGGGCCAATTACGCCACCGCGCTGATCATGGTGCTGGCCACGCCGGTGCTGGCGGTCACCCTGCTGCTGATCGGCCTGGAGCGCGGACTCGGCATCGGCATTTTCGACCCCGCACTGGGGGGCGATCCGCTGCTGTTCCAGCACCTGTTCTGGTTCTACTCCCATCCGGCGGTGTACATCATGATCCTGCCGGCGATGGGGGTGGTGTCGGAAATCATCGCCTGCTTCTCGCGCAATCCCATTTTCGGCTACAAGGGCATGGTGCTGGCCATCATGGCGATCGCACTGTTCGGCTTTGTGGTCTGGGGCCACCATATGTTCGCGTCCGGCCAGAGCATGTATGCCGGCGTATTGTTTTCTTTTTTCTCATTCCTGGTGGCGGTGCCCTCGGCGATCAAGACCCTGAACTGGACCGCGACCCTTTACCGCGGCGCCATCAGTTTTTCCGTGCCGATGATCTATGCGCTGTCCTTCCTGGAGCTGTTTACCGTCGGCGGCCTGACCGGCGCCTTCCTCGCCGCGCTGGCGCTGGACGTGCATGTGCACGATACCTATTTCGTCACCGCGCATTTCCACTACATCATGGTCGGCGGCGCGGTGACCGCCTATATGGGAGGGCTGCATTTCTGGTGGCCGAAACTCACCGGGCGCCTGTACTCGCGCCCCTGGGCCACCACCGCGGCGCTGGCGCTGCTGGTGGGGCTGAACCTCACCTTCTACCCACAGTTCCTGCTCGGCTACGCCGGCATGCCACGGCGCTACCACTCCTACCCGGACGACTTCGAGCTGCTGCACGTGCTGTCGAGCCTGGGCGCCGGTGTGCTGGCGCTGGGTTACCTGCTGCCGCTGATCTACCTTTCCTGGTCCCTGCGCCACGGCGAGAAAGCCGGCCCCAATCCCTGGGATGCGAAGGGCCTGGAGTGGCAGACGCCGTCGCCGCCGCCGGTGCACAATTTTTCTGAAACGCCGGTAGTCACTGAAGGGCCCTATGCCTACAAATGAGCGACCCGGCGGCGAGACACAGCCGGAAATACAGTTCGACACTATGGACCAGCAGCGCCACGCGGGCCTGTTGGGCATGTGGATGTTCCTGCTCACCGAACTACTGCTGTTCGGCGGCCTCTTCGCCGCCTTTGCGATTTTGCGGGTGCGCCACGGGGCGGTCTTTGCCGAGGCGGCGCAGCACCTCAACCTGACCCTGGCCGCGATCAACACCGCGCTGCTGTTCAGCAGCGGCCTGACGATGGTACTGGCTGAGCTGTCGGCGGGGGCGCGACGGCGCGGCCCCACCGTCCTCTGGATGCTGGCCACCATCGCGCTGGGCGCGGCCTTCCTGGTGATCAAGGGATTTGAATGGTACGGGGAGTTCCGCCACCAACTGATGCCGGTACTGGGCCTGCCATTTCACTATCCAGGCGAGCAGCCGGGGGTGGCCGAACTGTTTTTCAACCTGTATTTCATCGCCACCGGGCTGCACGCGCTGCATATGCTGATCGGCCTGGGCGTGCTGGCGGCAATGCTGGCGCTGGTGCGGCGCTGGCGCAGGCCGGACCGCATCGATCGCCAACTGCACGTCGCCGGCCTCTACTGGGCGTTTATCGACGTGGTGTGGATCTTTATTTTCACCTGCTTTTATTTGTTGCGAGCCTGATATGCACTACCGCCCTGCACTCCTGACCTGGCTGGCGCTGATGCTGCTGCTGGGCATCACTCTGCTGGCCGGCATGCTGGAGTCCGCGGCGCTGCGCTACTCGGTGCATTTCCTCTGCGCCGCGGCCATGGCCGCACTGGTGATGCTGGTATTTATGCGCCTGCGCTCTTCCGGCGAGCTGTTGCGCCTAGTGGCAGTGGGCGGGCTGCTGTGGATTGCGCTGCTGATACTGCTGACGCTGGCGGATGTGTTGACGCGCCAGTGACACTTCCCTGTGCCGCGTGCCGGGGGAGATTTACAGGGCCACTCGCGCAACGATCGGCTTTATCTCGCCGGTGTCTTGCAACTCGAGCATGGCGATATCCCGCTTCACCAGGTCGATCCCCATATCGTATACCCGGTTGGAAGAGACGGGCGACGAAGATCCCCCGATGCTTCCGAAGCTGATATCGCGATCGACCAGGATATTGAATTTCAGGAAATACTCTCTGCCCGCTTCAAAGCTGAAAACCCGGGACTTATTGAAAATCTCCAGAACGGGGCGCGGTGAATCTAGCGCACCCTCAAGATATTCAAAGGAAAAATCGTAACTGCCCGGCCCGATATGGATGACGCTGTAGGAACCGTTGCCCAGATTCGCAACCGGCCTGCCATCCACCTTCAGCTCCGGCCAGCAGCAACTGCCGATACGCTGGTAGGGTCGGTAGACATAAAGCGTGGCGTAACCCTCGCCAATATCCTTTTCATAAACGAAATTTCTCCCGGACACCTGCGGGCCGCCCGCACAGGCGCCCAATAGGCCCAGGGCCCCCAAGATCAACAAGAAACAGGTTGGTCTTCGCATAAATGCTCTCTGATAGCGCCAGCGGTTTGCGAATAGTACCAAGAACGGCAGCCAGAGGGAGAATCCGTCGCCGCCGGAGTCTGCAGCCCTCTTCCTATTCCTGGACACCCACTCTCTGCTCCTATTCCTGGACACCCATCACGACCACTGGATACCCATCAGAGCAGACAAAACGTATCTCGCGCCAACCCCGTTGAAATCTGCCTCCATTCGCGCAAAATACTGGTTATTCATCCATATACTTAGGGTAGCCAAGTATGGGACTACCACGTAAAGCCCTGGTCTCCCCCGACACCACCGCCTACTATCACTGCGTTTCCCGCTGTGTACGCCGTGCCTTTCTGTGCGGGCGGGACGAACGTACCGGACAGTGCTTTGAGCACCGCCGCCAGTGGATCGAAGACCGGCTGCTGAAGCTGTCCCAGGTATTTGCACTGGATGTGTGCGCCTATGCGGTGATGAGCAATCACTACCATGTGGTGTTGCATATCAACCAGGCACAGGCGGCCGGGTGGGAGCTGCGTGAGGTAGTAGAACGCTGGCACCGGCTATGCAAGGGCTCCGCGCTCTCCCAGCGTTACATGCGCGGTGAAACCCTGGATTCCGCGGAACTTGCCCGGCTGTCCGAGGTGGCGGAGGTTTGGCGGGCGCGGCTCGCGGATATCAGTTGGTTTATGCGTATGTTAAACGAATTCATCGCCCGCGAGGCCAACCGCGAAGATGAGTGTAGCGGTCGGTTCTGGGAATCCCGCTTCAAGTCCCAGGCCCTGCTGGACGAGCCAGCACTGACAGCCTGCCTTGCCTATGTGGACCTGAACCCAATTCGCGCGAAAATGGCGGAGACGCCGGAAAACTCCGACCACACCTCCATCAAACAGCGTATCCTGGCTGCCCGCGAGGCTAAACAGCCAAAAGATCTATTTCCTTTTGTTGGCAATCCCCGGGAATTCATGCCGGAAGGCATCCCCCTTTCCCTGGACAGCTACCTGGAGTTAGTGGAATGGAGCGGGCGCATTCTGCGCGAGGGCAAGCGCGGAGCGATTGATGAAAAGTTGCCGCCGATTCTCGATAGATTGCAAATCGATCCACATCACTGGCTCTATCTGAGCAAGAATTTTGAGAGCCGCTTCAAATCTCTGGTCGGTACCGCCCACTCGGTACGCAGAGCCTGTGAACGGTTTGGCAAGCTCTGGGCCCATGGAATCCGCGACTGCGAGCGCTACTTTTCTCCTCCCGCTATTACCTGACCTTTCGTCTTCTAAAGAGCATCGTCGCGGATTGGCTGTTGAGCATCGCTGTACGGCTAAAACGCCGATTTGGGCATTAGTGCATCAATGCGCTCATAACCCCTTTCGCTTCCTATCGTTTTGAAGGCCCGCGGCCGAGTCTTGTGACCGACTGATCCATTTTTTGTGGGTGTCCACTTGTGTTCTGCACTTGTGTTCTTGTGTTTTTGTGGATGTCCACTTGTGTTCCGGACTGATCCATTTTTTTGTGGGTGTCAACTTGTGTTTTTTTCTTGTTTTTGTGGGTGTCCACTTGTGTTTTCACTTGTGTTTTTTTTGTGGATGTCCACTTGTGTTTTCGATGTCCACTTGTGTTTTCCGATGTCCACTTGTGTTTTCCTGGATGTCCACTTGTGTTTTGGTTTTTGTGGATGTCCACTTGTGTTTTCGTTTTTGTGGATGTCCACTTGTGTTTTTTCCACTTGTGTTTTTTTGTGGATGTCCACTTGTGTTCCCCTTGTGTTCCCACTTGTGTTCCAGTGGATGTCCACTTGTGTTCCACTTGTGTTCCACTTGTGATTTTGATGTCCACTTGTGTTTTTTGCTTGTTCAAAGAGGACTGTGGCAGACCCATCCGCCTGATCTACCTTGAGTAGTGGCACTTTGCCGGTTGGCGAAAGCGCCAGGAACCATTCAGGCTTAGCAGCGAGATCGACGTCAATCCTGTCGAACGACACGCCCTTTTCCAGAAGGACGATCGCCGCCCGTTGAACAAACGGGCAAAGCGGGTGGCTGATAAGCGCGAGGCCGGAATCGGACATGATAGTTTCTCGAAATGTTGGCAAAGAAATCCGCAGCGGCACTACAACAACTGCCCGCCTGAAATGTCGAAGGTCGTACCGGTCGTCCAACCCATCTCGTCGGACAGGATGGCGGCGACCGCGCCACCAACATCGTCCGGCAGGCCGACGCGGCCCAGTGCGATGCCCTGTGCCACATAGGCGTTCACTTCGTCATTGTCGCGCACCACACCACCGCCGAAGTCGGTCGCGATGGCACCGGGCGCGATCGCGTTCACCCGGATACGGCGCGCACCAAACTCGACCGCCATGTACCGGGTCAGTACTTCGACCGCAGCCTTCATCGCCGCATAGAGGCTATAGCCCGGCAGCGTGAAGCGCACAAAGCCGGACGAGACGTTCAGGATGCGCCCGCCGTCCTCGATAAGGGGCAGCAGCTTTTGGGTTAGGAAGACCGGTCCGCGCAGATGCGTAGTCATCAGTGATTCAAATTGCTCTTCGGTCACATCGGCGAAGTTGCCGAAAAGTCCATTGCCCGCATTGTTGACGAGAAAGTCGAACCGCTCGCGACCGAAACTGGTCTTCAAGATTTCGGCCACCTTCTCGGCAAATGTCGGGAAGCTCGTCGTATCGGTAACGTCGAGTACCAGCATGGTAACCTTGCCACCCAGTGCCTCGATCTCCTGCCGCACCGCCTCGGCCTCCGTCACGCCGCTACGGTAGGTCCCGATAATGTGGACACCGCGTTTAGCAAGATGCAGCGCCATGTTGCGGCCGAGGCCGCGGCTGGCGCCGGTTATAAGTGCGATTTGATTGGTCATAAGCTGCCCTTGTTGAGATGGTCGCGTTGCGAAGCGGCGCCGTTAAGGCGCTGTCTCGATGTGCCCAATGTACTCGATACGGGCTGAACGAACCCGCCCGATACGCTCAAAGATTTGCCCGATTGTCTCAATCGCTTTACCTCGCGGGCTGACGATGGCATAGTCAGAGGATGATCGACCATCTAATGCCGCATCTCGACATTGCACTTCGCCACACGTCGCCAGGGTTGACCCTCACGCCGATCCCACGGCTGGAGATTAGCGTAGGGCAGGCGACCACCGGCACGGCACCATGTCTGTATCGCTCGATGATCTGCTTCATTTTGCAGGGGTCGAAGCAGGTGGCGATCAACGACGATCTTTTAAGCTACGATCCCGCGCATTACCTCGTCAGTGCCCTCGATCTGCCGCTGATCGGCCAAATATTGGATGCCGATAAGGGGCGGCCCTATGTCGCCGTGTCATTGACCCTGGACGCCGCCATTCTGGCCGATATTGCGTCCCATATGCCGCATTTGCGCGATACCGATCCCCGAGGGGTCGGCATAGCGATTAATCCGATGACGGCGCCGCTGCGCGACTCTTTGCTGCGCCTGCTATCGCTGCTCGACGCCCCGGATGACATTCCTGTTCTCGCCCCCATGGCGGAACGTGAATTGCTTTATCGTCTCCTGCAAGGTCCGCAGGGTCGACTATTACGTCAGATCGCTCAGCCCGAGGGTGCACTGGGTCGTATCCGGCGAGCGGTGGCGTGGATAAGGGACAATTACGACACCCGTTTGCGCATCGAGGCGCTATGCGATGCAAGCGGCATGAGCCGCGCCAGCCTGCATCGCCATTTTCGGGCGATGACCGGCCTCAGCCCGCTCCAGTATCAGAAACAGCTTCGGTTGCAGGAAGCGCGTCAGTTGTTACTCGCAGGCGACCATAGTGCATCCGATGTAGCCTTTGCGGTTGGCTACGAGAGCGCCTCGCAATTCAGTCGCGAATATCTCCGGCAGTTCGGCGCACCACCGGCGCGCAACGTTCGCCAGATCAGGCAGGCAATCGGCAGTCCTGCGATGAACTAAAGTCACGGGGTGCACATGCTTCTCAATATAGAGCAGATAAAAACAATAATTGGGACTTAAATAGCGAGCGCTGACTTGGCGGCATAAGTTTATCGCTGAATCGACTCTGTGCCGCAGCGCGCCACATTGAATCGTGCTCGCCTCCACCGCGGGGCCTGAGTCGCCCTTGCAGTCTTGCTTGCTTATCAAGATGCGCCGTGCTTGTGGAGGCCCGGCGATAAAGACGCGCGCGGCGGCTACAGCCCCAAGCCGCGATATCGGCCCGCTGCTTGCGTGAGACTCACGTACCAACGGCGTGGTGTTTCCCCCACATCAACTGTCCAAATTTATCATCTACGGAAACTAACGCATGAAGACAATAAATATAATAAGCCCACGGTTGTTTTGGGCATTCACTCTCTTCGCGGTTCTCTCACCTCTCCAAGTATCGAACGCAACGGAAATTCGCGAGCAGATTCTCCTGGACACTCCCTGGTTGTTCGCGCTCGGCCACGCCACTGACAGAAAGAAAGATTTTAACCACGCTACAGGTTATTTTTCATACCTGGCTAAAACGGGCTACGGCGATGGGCCAGCTAGTCCAAATTACGATGATCGTTCATGGCGTAAAGTGCAAATTCCTCACGATTGGGCTGTAGAAATGCCCATCGACCCGGCGGCGAGTCATAGCCATGGCTACCGGGCGCTGGGGCCGGGCTTCCCACAAAACAGTGTTGGCTGGTATCGACATCACTTTCATATTCCAGAATCGGATTTTGGAAGGCGCATCAGCATAGAATTTGAAGGCGTTCAACGGGCCGCTCGCGTATTTGTAAACGGCTTTTTTGTAGGTGAACAAAACCTGGGTAATATTGGCCAACACTATGACATCAGTGCTTACTTAAATTATGGCGACGACAATGTTGTTGTTGTTCGAGCAGACGTGTCCATTGAGGCTGGCTGGTACTATGAGGGCGCGGGGATCAACCGTAACGTTTGGTTAATAAAAACCGGGCCGGTGCATGTGGCTCGTAATGGCACTTTTGTGACCTCCAAGCTTAGTGACAACAGTAAAAAAGCGACGCTTACTATTCAAACATCGATCAACAATCAGCACGAAAACACTGCCACGACACGTCACCCTGCTATAAAGTTTAAACGTGTTCACACACTTTTTGATGCACAGCAAACACAAGTAGCACAAACTGAAAGTCGCTTCACCACCATTGATACGGGTCAAACCAGCAGCTATTCAGATGAAATCAAACTCAAGTCTCCTCGCCTGTGGTCTATTGAAAGTCCGTCTCTTTACACTTTGGTAACGACGCTTGAGGACAACGATGGCAATATTCTCGATGAGTATGAAACCACCATCGGCATACGTAGTATTCGCTTCGATGCCAATACAGGTTTCTACCTAAATGATGAGCCTATTAAGATTAAAGGCAGCAATAATCATGAAGACCACACCGGAGTTGGCACAGCAACCCCGTATGCATTGATTGAATATCGCCTAAAACGCCTCAAATCCATGGGGATGAACACATATCGCGCATCCCATGCTCCGGCGAGCCCGGATTTACTTAGAGCCGCCGATAAATTGGGAATGTTAGTGGTTGATGAAACTCGACTTTCAGGCACCAATGATTATCACCTGGATGCTCTGGAAGAGATGATTAAAAGAGGACGCAATCACCCGAGTATTATTCTATGGTCATTGGGCAATGAGGAGTGGGCAATCGAAGGCAATGAGAAAGGTGCTCGTATTACACAAACAATGCAATCGTTCGCACGTAATCTGGACCCAACCCGTTTAAATACGGTAGCCATTAGTGGTGGCTGGGGTGGTAGCTCAACTACGGTGGGGGTAATGGGTGTGAATTACATAAAACACGGCAACACCGATGAACAGCATAAAAAATATCCCTGGCAAATTATGCTGGGGACTGAAGAAACCACTACCCAGCAAACCCGCGGCATATATGTTGAGAACAAAAAAATGGGCCACTTACCACCACTAGAAAACGGTAGCTCAGGCGGCAATGCAGAGTCCGGCTGGCAATATTATGCTGCCCGTGATTATTTGGCTGGAATTATATATTGGACTGGATTTGACTATCGTGGTGAACCCACTCCTTACAGTTACCCCGCGGTAAGCTCGCAATTTGGCATTTTAGATAGCTGCGGTTTTCCTAAAGACAGTTATTTCTATTTGAAATCCTGGTGGACAGATAAGCCGGTGTTACATCTGTTTCCGCATTGGAATTGGCCAGGTAGAGAAGGCGAAATTATTGAAGTGAGCGTGCACAGCAATGCTCATGCCGTTGAACTATTTTTGAATCAGAAATCAATGGGCAAAAAGACAATGCCTGTCAATGGACACTTGTCATGGCCCGTAAAATATATCCCAGGGCGCCTGCACGCAGTCGCCTGGCGTAATGGGAAAAAAGCGGAGACTATTGAAGTCTCAACCACCGGGGACCCAACCCAACTCTCGCTAAACGCCAATAAACGCCAAATACTGGCCGATGGACACGACGTAGCCGTAATCAACGTCAGCGTACTTGATGCGCAGGGGCGTGTGATTCCAACTGCGAATAACACGCTGCATTTTTCGATTGAAGGACCAGGCAGGATAATTGGCGTAGGTAATGGCAACCCTTCGTCACACGAAGCTGATGTTTTTGTTGAAACAGTATCTTCGCGGGAAGTAGGCCACTTTCAAGCACCTCATGCCAGCGAAAACGAAGCGTTAGTTACCTTCGAAACGACATTTGACCAACCAACAAAAGCGAACAATAAAATCCGATTGTTAATAAACGCATTAGGGCGAGAGCAATCCCTTTGGATCAATGGTGAACTTTATTACCAGAACCTTGATCGCGAGCAAGCAAAAATTGACGTTAATATTAAGGAGTTAAACCTTAAGCCAAAAAACAATCGCCTAAAAATTGTCGCCAAGCCTTTTTACTCATGGTCTGACCGAGAAAAACTTGCCTTTGTTCAACCTGCCAGGTTCGCTTTTTCTCAAGCGGCACCGAAAGTTATGCGTAATGCTTTTAATGGTTGGGCACAAGTTTTGGTTAAATCCACTAAGGAAGAGGGAGAAATAAAATTGCATGTTAACAGTAAAGGAATAACGGGAGTTTCTACTTCAATAAACTCGCAATCGGTAAACTGACCGTTGGTGTCGGTGGTGCCGTTTTCTACGCTTGACGGGGTTACGGTGCCGCCGGTTTGGATTTTAGGGTGACGGCGATGCTTTTACCGGGGATTCGGAAGGATAGGGTCTTGGGTTGCAACCAAAGCTGCTACATGATGTCGGGAGCTCGATATAAGAAACTTATATTTTGCTAGCGCTGCAGCGCATATCGGGCGCATCAAGTTAGCGCTACCAGAAACCGGTTTCATCACACCACTCGATTACAAATCGATTACAAACCATTACACGCTTGGGAATTTTTTAACCCGGGATGGTTTTTATTGTTCGCCAAAAAACCGCCGCTCCACCCGCCGCCACTCCCCCAGCGCCGCCGGCGTGCGCAGGCACACCGTCAGTTTCTCGAATTCCTCCCCCCACCCGTACAGCACTTCCAGCGCCTGGTGGGCGGCGATGGTGTGGGGGAAGCGGTTGGTGCCGGCGCCGAGGGCGGGGAAGAGCAACGTCTTCAGTTTCTTCTGCGCCGCCAGGGCCAGCACGCTCTCGTAGCAGCGCCGCAGCTGCACCAGCCCCTGGGCGCCCCACTGGTCGCCACTGCTCCACTGGGGTGTCACCGTGTGCAAAAGATACTTTACCGGCAGGGCGTAGGCGCGGGTGATCCGGGCCTCGCCAACCGCGCATTCCGGCTGCTGGGCACAGGCCGCCGCCAGGGCCTTCCCACCGCGGTCGTAGATCTGCGCCGAGAGGCCGCGGCCGCGGATCAGGTGTTTGTGCGCGGGACACACCAGGGCATCTGCGCGCAGCGCCAGGATATCGCCGCAAGTCAGTTTAATTTTTGTCACAGCTTCGCAAATTCAGTCTTACCACTACCGATACTTTAGCGCGGCGCTTTGGTGCCGGGGCGAATCACAATATACTGGCCGCCTTTTCGTATTCGCAGTGCACCGGCTTCGGCCGGGGGAATGCAAAAGGCTAGAAGAATAAATGAAAGTCGCACCGTAATGGCGCGACCCCCGGGGCTGGACGGAGGTACGGGCCCGCACTTTGACAGGGACCCCCATGAACCTAGGGTATAACAACAACAGTCTGGCCTTCCGCGACCCGATCGAGGAGGCGCGTCACCTGGAACTGCGCCGGCGGATCCAGGCGTCCGGCTATATGCTGATCTTCTCCCTGGCGATCACCGGTGCCATGGCGATGATCGCACTGACCGGCGGCGATCTATGGCAGGCCACCACCCTGTTCGGCGTGGCCGCGCTGATCCTGAGTGCCTATATCACCATCAACCTGGTGGGGTCGAGTAGTAAGACGCCGCTGCTGGTGGGCATACTGCTGCTGGTGCTCTACTTCTATCTGCTGTTGTCCGGCGGCGTAAACAACACCGGCCTGATGTGGGCGGTGATGCTGGTACCCGGCTTTATCAACCTCTACGGCTACAAATGGGGCACCGCCACCCTGGCGGCCGTGGGCGGGGCCACCGCGCTGGTGCTCTTCTACCCGGACTTCCCCGGCCTCACCGCCGATTACGACACCGGCTACCGGGCGCGCTTTATCGCCGTATTCGGCGCCCTCACCGCGCTCACCGCGCTGCTCGACAGCAGCCGCCACCAGACCCAGCAACTGTTGCACCGGCTGACCCAGGAGCTGGAAAACCGCGCTTCCACCGACGCCCTCACCGGCCTCGCCAATCGCCGCGAGGCCTACCGCGCCATGAACGAACTGGAGCGCCGCAACCGCCACCTGTCCGGGCGCTACACGGTGCTGATCGGCGACCTGGACAACTTCAAGACCATCAACGACACCTATGGCCACGCCTTCGGCGACCGGGTCCTGCAGGACGTGGCCGAGGTGCTGCGGGACAACACCCGCACCGACGACATAGTGGCGCGCTGGGGCGGCGAGGAGTTCCTGGTGCTGCTGCCGAACACCGACCTGCAGGGCGGCGGCATACTGGCGGAAAAGCTGCGCGGCAAAGTGGAGGCCCTGAGCCGGAAGTACGACCCGCCGGTAAATATTTCCATCAGCTTCGGCGTCGCCGAGGGCGATCCCGCCAGCGCCACCCACGGCCAGCTGCTGGCCGAGGCGGACGCGCGCATGTACCGGGCCAAGGACGGGGGGCGCAACCAGGTGGTTGCCGTCTAGCAGTCGCCCGCTCAGCGGGCTTCCACAGCGTCCGTGACTTTATCCACTTCACAGTCCGCGCAATTGGCGCTCCATTTCATGGTGTTACCGCTACCCGTCCGCGGTTAAAATGACCGCCAGCCCACAACCAAAAAGCAATCAGAGTAACGGGGCCGCAGCCATGCACAGCCACCCGGCGGAAACCGCCGCAGTATCAAACCGCTGGAGCGGTGTCCTCGCCGACCGATTGCCGACCTTCGAGCTGCAGCTCACCCGGCGCGACTGCCTCTACGCGCTGCTGTACGGCCTGGTGTTCGTCGGCGCCTGGCTGCGTGTCGACTATATCCTGCAGTTCAATCCCCTCGACCATATCTGGAGCGACCCGCAGCGGCACTGGGAGCAGGGCATAGACGCGCTGCGCAACGACCCCATGGCGCTGACCGACCCGGTGCTCTACCAGCTGTATATCGGCGCGCTGGGCAAGCTCACCCTGAAGGACCCGCTGCTGGTGGCCTTCTACACCGCGCTGCTGTCGCTCTTCACGCCCTGGATCTGGTACCGCTTCCTGCGCGAGCTGCAGCCAAGCAGGCTGGTGGCCGTCGCTGGCTGGGCGGCGCTGTCGCTGCTGCCCTCCTGGACCGCCATCTACGGCTATTTCATGCAGGAGACGCTGCTGCTGCCGCTGCTCGGCGCCGCCCTCTACGCCAGCTGGCGCTGCCGGCGCAAGCAGACGTTGCGCAGTTTCCTGCTGATGGCCTTCCTGTGGGCCCTGGCCGGGCTGACCCGCGGCATCGCCATTCCGCTGGCAGCGGTCACCTGCTGCTGGCTGTGGCTGCAGCAGGAGGACAAGCTGCGCAAGGCCGTCTATTCAGCACTGTTGCTGGCACTGATGCTGGGGCCGCTGACCTACCGCGCCTATCAGCAAATGCATCTCCTCTCCCCCCACGGCAGCGGCAAGCTGGTGTCCGTCTACACCCGCTCGGGCAAGAAGCAGATCAACCTCCACTACCGCCGCGGCGGCCAGCGCTGGGACTACTGGTTCTCTTCGCCCTCCACCGGCGAAAAACCCCTTGCGCCCCTGTCCGACTGGCGGACGGCGCGGCGCGGCACCGTGGAGGTGAGCGTCGACCAGGAGCGGGGCGGTGAGGACTGGCGGCGGGCCCTGGCAGAGAACCCGCTGACCTTTTCCAGCTACCTGTGGATCGCCGGGGAAAACCTGGTCTACCTCTTCTTCGGCGCCTCCTGGCCGGACAAGAACCTCGACCGGGCCCTGGACCGCGCCAACGTCCAGATGCGCTGGCTGTGGGCACCCCTGGCGCTGCTGCTGCTCGTTGCCACCGCGGTTTACTGGCGCCGCCTGCACGGGCAGCGGCTGCTGCCGGCGCTGCTGGTTACCTGGATACTGGTGCAGGGGCTGATGCCGATCGCGGTCAACGAGGGCCGCTACCGCAAGCCCGGCGAGGGGCTGCTGCTGGCCCAGGCGGCGCTGCTGCTGGGCCTGGCGTCCGCCGCGCGCCGACGGCGCCGGGGCGAACCGGAGGGGGCGACGAAGGGCCCGGAGATGCACAGACCCAGCGTCGCGCTGCTCACCGCATCGGGCCTGCTGCTCAGCTTTGGCACCGCACACGCCTGGCAGCAGTATTCCGTGGCCGCCCAGTTCGAGCGCAGCGGCGAGCTGTTCCTGGGCCAGCTGCACGCGGAATCCCACCGGCAGCAGTGGGGTGGCCTGGGCATAGACCGCACTGTCAACGGGGGTCCCATCTCCATCGGCGGCGAGCGTTTCGACCGCGGCCTGGGCGTGCACGCGCGCAGCGAGACCCGCTATGAGATCCCCGCCGGGGCAAAATATTTTCACAGCCGCTTCGGCCTCAGCGACGACGGCGGCCGCCGCGGGCTGGTGGCCTTCAAGCTGCTGCTGGACGGCGAGGAGGCTTTCGCCAGCGGCAGGTTCGCCCATGGCAAATCCGGCGAGGTACTGCTGTTGCTGGACCATGCCGAGACCCTGACCCTGGTGGTGGAGCCGCTCGGCAACATGGATCACGACCACGCCGCCTGGGCCATGGCCCGTTTCCTGAAAAACGATCCGGCGGAGGGGCGCGGCGATGATTGACTGGCTGCTGCAACAGCGCTTCGTGCGCTTCGCCTTCGTGGGCGGGGCGGCGACCCTGCTGCAGTTCCTGCTGCTGGCGCTATTTGTCGAACTGCTGTCGCTGAATGCGGTGCTGGCCTCGGCGGCGGCCTTCGCGATTTCCGCCGTCTTCAACTACTGGCTCAACTACCGCTTCACCTTTGCCAGCCGCGCCAGCCACTGGCGCACCCTGCCTAAATTCGCGCTGGTGGCGCTGATCGGCCTGGGCATCAACACGGCGAGCTTCGCCCTGTTGCTGATCGCCTTCCACTACCTGCCCGCCCAGTGCATCGCCACGCTGGTCACCCTGGTCTGCAACTTCGCCCTGCACCAGTACTGGATCTACCGGAGGGAATAATGCAATCCGACAGCCCATTCAGCACCCGCAGCCCCTCAATAAAAGACGCGCCCTCGCTGGCCATCGTAGTGCCCTGCTACAACGAGGAGGAAATACTGCGTGACAGCTGCGCGCAACTGTCACGGCTGCTGCAGCGGCTGGTGCGCATCGGCAAGGCGACCGCCGATTCGAGGATCTACCTGGTGGACGACGGCAGCCGCGACGGGACCTGGGAATTGATGCGGGAAATCGCCCGTGGGGAAAACCACATAGTGGCGGTCAAGCTGTCGCGCAACCGCGGCCACCAGAATGCGCTGCACGCGGGCCTGGCGCAGACGGTGGAAGAGGCGGTGGTAAGTATCGACGCGGACCTGCAGGACGGCGCGGAAAATATCGAGGCGATGCTGGACCACTATCTACAAGGCAGCGAGGTGGTCTACGGCGTGCGCAGCGAGCGCCACACGGACACCTTTTTCAAGCGTTTCACCGCCGAGGGCTATTACAAGGTGATGCACAAACTGGGCGTGGACCTGGTGTTCAACCACGCCGACTTCCGCCTGCTGTCGCGCCGCGCCCTGGACGCGCTGCTGCAGTACCCGGAGGCCAACCTCTTCCTGCGCGGCATGGTGCGCGAACTGGGTTTCGCGGCCTCGCAGGTGGAGTACCAGCGCCTGGAGCGCGCCGCCGGTGAGAGCAAATATCCCCTGCGGCGCATGCTGTCCCTGGCCTGGAGCGGCATCACTGCCTTTTCCAGCGCACCGCTGCGGGCCATCACCGTACTGGGGCTGCTCTCCAGCGCCTTCTCGTTTGTCATCATCGTCTGGGTACTGGCGACGCGGCTGTTTACCGACGATGCGGTGCCCGGCTGGGCGTCCATACTGCTGCCGCTGCTGTTTATCGGCAGCGTGCAACTGCTGTGCCTGGGGGTAATCGGCGAGTATATCGCCAAGCTGTTCGAGGAGGTGAAAGGGCGGCCCAGGTACCATATCGATCGAGTGGTCGGTGGAGAGAAGACGCGTGCAAGCAAAGATAAAAAAATAGACCCGGTAACCGTCGACTGATAACTCCCCCCGTAGGAGCGGCCGTTGGCCGCGATCGATGTAGGGGGACACCCCAAACCCCTATCGCGGCCAACGGCGGATGGCCGCGCCGCCCAGCAGCAGGGTATTGAACCCCGAGCGCAGCACCGGCCGCGCATACACCAGGCTCTTCGGCAGGCCGAGGCCGTACTCCACCGCAAGCATCGTCTCTATCCACAGCTTGCGTCGGCGGTGGTGTAGAAGTGCGTCTGCGGGCTCAGCACGTCCACCACCATGCCGGAAATCTCCACCACCAGACCGTCGCCGCCGATCGGCGCCCGGCGCGGGTGGGGCGCTCCGCCTCGACGACGACCGGATCGCGGATAAAGTCCAGTCACCACTATCAGAACCTGTTTGAGACCTTCAAAAAAACCGGCCTCCGTGCCGGAGCAGGGTGGGGTACCACTTTCCGGGACACGGGCTAGGCGCCCGCCCTTAATCCATCCCTGGAGGCTTGTCGGCGAGGTGGCCCGGCCGCTCCAGGCATTCGCGGCGCCTTCGGCCCCTCTCGCCAACAGTCCCGGAAAGCGGTCCCCCACCCTGCCCTGATAGCTTCTTGCGAGACTCCAAACAGGTTCCCAGATCTCCTCTTGACGCATATTACGATTCATAATATTATTTTTCGTATGCTTAACAATCGCAGGATAACCAGCCTCGAACTGGCAATCATCGGCCTCGTACATCTTGAGCCGACAACGGGCTACGACCTCTGCAAGAGGTTCGAATCGACGCCGATGGGGCACTTCAGCTCGAGTCCGGGGGCTGTCTACCCGGCATTGCGCCGGCTCGAGAAACAGGGGGTCATCGCCGGGCAGGTACAGCGAGCGTCATCGCTGCGGCCGCGCAAAGTCTATTCGACCACGCGTGACGGCAAGCGCCTGCTCACGGAGCGAGTCACCGCCCCCGTCACAGACGAGGACCTCATGTGGGACATGGAGGATCTCCTGCTGCGGTTCAGTTTTATGGGACACGTCGCCGGCGCGACGGAGACCCGCCGGTTCCTCGGAGACCTGGCGGACAAGGCCGACGCGCGGGTGCGGGAACTTGAGTCGCACCTGCGTGCGATGAAGGCGGCGGGAACACCGGCCGGTGTACTGCCAACGGGCCGGCTCGCGCTGGCTTACGGCACCGAGTCCTACCGCGGCTTGGCGCGATGGGCGCGCAAGGCGCTGAAGGAACTGGATCATTAACAGACCAACGGGGAATCGCGATATGAAACTATTCGACTTTTGCTGGCGAATCGCCGCCGCCACCGCCGTGGTTTTTGCCGGCCAGCTCGCCATCGGCAGCCTGGTCTTCGCCGTATTCGGCCAGCTCTGGGAAAACCCGCTGCCGTCGTCGAGCATCATCCCGCCGATGCTGGTGAACTCCCTGGCCAGTGTGCTGGTCCTCTACTATCCGATCCGCTGGTCCACCCTGTCGGGCCGGCGCCTGTACCTGGCCGTTTTTCTCGCCTTCTTCGGCATCGGCGTGGTGCTGACCCAGGTCGAGGGCGTGCTGTTCCTGTCACTGTCGCCCATGCAGATCGCGGCGGCGGCGATCCAACATTCGCTCGCTGCCGTGGTGCTCACGTTCGTCGCGGTCCGGCTCTTCCGCCGCGACGCGAAGACGATTGTGCCCGCCGCAGACGGCCTCACAGCCCGGGACTGGACAAAGCGTGTCATCGCGGGATCGATAGGCTACATGGTGCTGTACTGGGCTGCCGGGCTGGCGATTTATCCGCACGTCGAGGAGTTCTACACTACACAAGGGCTGACCGCCGGTCCCTGGACGGCCGTGCTGCAAGTTCTGAACGGTATCGTCCGCGGCGCGCTCTACGTCGCCTTCGCGGTCTTGTTGCTGCGATCAATGCTGGCGCCGCGCTGGCAGGTCAGCCTTGCCACGGCATTCCTCTTCCCCGTGGCGGCCGGCGCGGTCAGCCTGCTGATGCCGAACCCGATCATGCCGGAATCGATCCGCCATTGGCACATGATCGAGATCGGATGGTCGAACTTCGTCTTCGGCTTGTTCGTGGGGTTCCTGTTCTGGCGGCCGTCACAACGTCGGGAGTCTTCCGGAGTCTCGCCAGTGACGACCGCTCCCTGATGCAGCTGCGCGCGGCCAACGCGGACGACCTGCTACAGCTGCCGCAACAGGTAGCCGACCAGGAAAGCCAGTGCCGCCGCCGCGCCGCCCAGCAGCAGGGTATTGAACCCCGAGCGCAGCACCGGCCGCGCATACACCAGGCTCTTCAGCATACCGATAACGAAGAACACCAGGCCCGCCAACAACGCGCTGGCGATAAACCGCGTCTGCAGGTCCATGCCCGCAAACAGGAAAGGCAACAGGGGCACCGCGCCCACGGCGACAAAGGCGGCGAAGGTGACCAGCGCCGAGGCCAGCGGGTTGAAGCGTTCCAGGCCCAGGCCATACTCCTCGGTGAGCATCGTCTCTATCCACAGCTTGCGGTCGGCGGTGATGGTGGCGACGATGCTCTCCAGCGTCTCGCCGCTGAAGCCCTTGTTGGCGAAGATCTGCCGGACTTCCTCGCGCTCACCCTCGGGCACCAGCTCGATATGGCGCTCCTCCGTGCGCCTGGCCGCCTCCAGGTGCTCGCGCTGGGCATCGACCGCCTCGTAGTTGCTCACCGCCATGCTGAAGCCGTCCGCGAGCAGATTGGCAAAACCCATCACCAGGATCACCAAGGGGGGAAAGCCGGCGCCGAAGGCGCCGGAGACAATGGCAAATGTGGTGATGCAGCCGTCGATGGCGCCCAACACGAAGTCCGAGACTTTCTGCGACTCCGGCTTCCGCTGCAGGCGCCGGGCGATGTTTTCCGGCCGGTGCTCCCTGAGAAGTACCTTCCTGCCCGATTCCTTCATTGCCGCTTCCCCTGCGATCCGTATATCGCAGTTTAGGCCCAATACGTCATTAGGCCGATTTTGCAGGAGCCCGCTTCGGTGCCGGGGAATCAAGCGCCGGGTTTCCGGAGCGTCAAGGGAAAGAGGGAAATTTATTGCAGGAAGCGGTGCATCACATAGGCCTCTACCAGACCCCGCCGCGGATCGGGAAAGGCCGCGGGCAGTGTCTCGACAACCTCGAAACCCAGTTCCTCGTACAAGGTCAACGCGGCCCTGTTGGTGCCGGGCACATAGTTGAACTGCATTTCCAGGCAGCCCGCATCCTGGGCGCGAGCGATGCTGCCGGATATGCATGTCTCCACTCCCGCCGGCGGCCTCGACCCTCGGTGGCGCGGCGATCTATTTGACGATAAAACTGGCCCTGTCCACGCCGGTATTACCGGTCTTGGGATCATAGGCGTAGACGAGAATCTCGTAGACGCCCGGTTTCGCAGTTGCCAGCGGCGCGCTGAAGGTGTTCATGGTGTCCTGCATCTCCAGCGGCAGCGTCTTGAAAGGCTCGCCGTCCTTCTTGACGATGGCCGCAACTTCGATCTGGCTGCCGTCCCAGAGGCCGCCGTCGGTCAGCGGGCAGCCGCACATCATCACCACGTTGGCGCGTATCTCGAACGGACTCTTGTCGGCGGTGGTGTAGAAATGTGTCTGCGGACTCAACACGTCCACCACCATGCCGGGGATCTCCACCACCAGGCCGTCGCCACCGATCGGCTTGCCCGGCACCAGCCAGGTCTGGGTCTGCGCCAATACTCGCGCCTGTTTCTTGATGTAGGGCGCCAGCACTTGCACGGTCAGGAAAACCGGCTCACTGATATCGAGTGTAGCCTCGAACCCGGCCGCGCCCTCGGCGATGGCATCGTAGCGGCCGCGGGGCTGCTCCATGATGATTTCGGTGTTGCCAGTGCCGCCGCGGGTCAGGCCCTCGGCCAGTATCTCGCCGCTGTCGGCATCGCGGATACGCACCATGGCGCCGCCGATGGAGGTGCCGATGAACTTGGCGTCCCTGGCCTTGGCGCGCACGACGATTTCGGTGGGTGTTTCCTTTGCCGGCACCGGGCCGGCGGCGAACTGCAGCAGGACGGCGCAGATCAGGCAATTCAGGTATTTCATCAGCCTCTCCTTGTAATTACACCGGGAGCCCGACCAGCAATTCGTAGGCGCCGATACCGACGACCAGCCAGAACAGGACGCCGGGCACTATCCACAGGAAATTGATCGGGGTGAAGTTCGCATTGGACTCGCCGGCGGCGTCGCCGCAGGCGATATTGGCGCCCTTCTGCGCCGTGTACAGTATCCAGGCCATCAGCGGTAGGGTGACCAGGCCGATAGCATCCATTGCCGATACCTCCGTGGAGGTTGCCGAGATGCGATCGGCAATGGTGACGGCGATGGACGCAATGACGTAGATGGTAGCCATCAGCGCGGGGGACCACCGGTAGCTCCGTCCGGATTCCTCGATACGGCCTTGTATGGTGTAGAACAGGGCGTGGGTAAAGAAAATCGAAAATATGGCGCGCATGACCGGCAGCATCTTCTCACCGCTGGCGCGCTTGTACTGGCTCCAGTGGCGATAGAACCAGTAGATGCCGTAAAGACCGAAAGTGGCGAAAAACAGCACCAGGAATTTGGTTTTTGAAACCACATAGAATTCCCGCCCGGCAGTCTCTTCCGTATCCTGCAATTCAGACTCCGGCGCGCGGTAGATATCGGTTTCCATATTTCTTCCCCAAAAGATTGTTCTTGTGTTGTAGCTACTCACCCCCACAGCCCCCTCCCCCAGCCCCTCCCCCGCAAGCGGGGGAGGGGAGAGTAACCCCGCAAAGTAGCAGTGCTACAGGTACTTTGTCACTGCCTCCCCGGCATTCGTATCGAATATTATTAGCCCTTCCCGCTTGTCATCCAACTGGGCGACCAGCTCGCCGTCGCTCCATATCGACGACCTCCCAGCGCACTCCTGCCCGTCCGCCCAGCCGATACAGTTGGACATGGACGCAACCGCGGAATAACTGCGGGCTATTGCCTGCATCCGGTCACAGGCTTTTTCGATTCCGGAGGCAAATTTGGCCACACTGGCAGCGTAGATTTCCGCACCGCCGGCGAAGGCGTCTTCGGCGTGTTGCGGTACGGAAATTTCGTAGCAGACGGCAAAAGCAGTCTTGCGGTCTGCCCCGAGGGCAACATCGCGGTTTTCTCCAGCGCTGAAAAAGGGCTCTTCATCCGAGTGCAGGTACCGCTTGCAGTAGACTTCCCCGACCCGGTAGGGACTGAAAACCACCAGACCGATGTGCGGTTTGGTATCGGTTTTCATCGGCGCGCCCAAAGCAATGGCGATGTTGCCGGAATCAGCCAGCGCCTGAAACTGCGCCAACCTTTGGTCATCGACATCGATCGCCAGCTCCCCTGCCAGGTCCGGCTCGTAGCCCGTCAGTGACAGCTCGGGAAAGACGATTAGCTCCGCACCCAGGGACACCGCGGTTTGCGCGAATTCCAAGTGGCTGCGGACATTGGCCGGAATATCGCCGCTGAACGGCTTCGTCTGCGCAATGCACAGTTTCATTGTTTCTTCTCCATGCTTGATGATGCGTTGCCCCAAACAAACAGGCCGGGCAATGCCCGGCCTGTTTGTTTGGGTCGAATCCCTGCGGAAAAATTACCCGCGCTGGACCTGCGTGGTCCATGCCGCAACCCGTTTCTCCAGCATCGGCAGCGGCAGGGCGCCGCCGCCGAGGACGGTGTCGTGGAAGCCGCGGATATCGAACTCGTCGCCCAGCCGTTCCTTCGCCTGCTCGCGCAACTCGAGGATTTTCAGCATCCCGATCTTGTAGGAGGTCGCCTGCCCCGGCAGGGTCAGGTAGCGCCGCACCTCGGAGCGCACAGCACCTTCCGGTATCGCGGAGTTTTCCAGGAAGTATTCCACCGCCTGGTCCTGGGTCCAGCCCTTGGCGTGCATGCCGGTGTCCACCACCAGGCGGATGGCGCGCCACATCTCCGCGGTCAGGCGGCCGAAGTCCTTGTAGGGGTCACGGAACTGGCCCATCTCCTTGGCGAGCGCCTCCGAGTAAAGGCCCCAACCTTCGACGTAGGGGGTGAAATGCGCCTGGGTGCGGAATTGCGGGATGCCCTCCAACTCCTGGGCGATGGAGATCTGCATATGGTGGCCGGGGTTGCCCTCGTGGTAGGTCACCGTCTCCATGTCGGTGGTGGACAGGGCGCTCATGTCGGACATATGCACGTAGTAGGTACCCGGGCGCGAGCCATCCGGGGTGCCCGGCTGGTAGTGCTGGGCGCCGCCCGGCACTTCGCGGAAGGGTTCCACCCGCTTCACCACCAGTTTCGCCTTGGGCAGTATGCCGAAGTATTCCGGCAGCTTCTTCTCGATACCGTCGACGAAACCACGGGTTTCCGCCAGGTAGTCCTCGCGTCCCTCGTCGGTGTTGGGGTGGTAGAACTGATCGTCGGTGCGGATAAAGGTAAAGAATTCCTGCAGGCTGCCCTCGAAGCCCACCTGCACCTTGATTCCTTCCATTTCCTTGCGGATGCGGGCCACTTCGTCCAGGCCGATCTGGTGCACCTCGTCGGCAGTCAAGTCCAGGGTGGTGTAGTTGGCCAGGCGGTTGTTGTAGAAGGCCTCACCGTTCGGCAGGCTGGAGACGCCCTTGGCCTCCTCGCTGGCATTGTCGCGGTCCGCTTGCGCCCAGGCGATATAGGCGTCGAAAGCCGGTTTGAACTTCTCGTTCAGGCTTTTCTCCACCTGCGACTGCAATTTCGCGGCGGTGTCGCCATCTATCTTGCCGTCTTTTTGCAGCGCCTCGATCTTGCCCTTGGCGTCGGCATAGAGCGGGGCCTCGCCTTCACCCTCGAAGGGCGCGCCGGTAGTGACTTTCTGCGCGCGTTCGATGGCCAGGTCGTAGGCGAAGCGCGGCGGACGGATACCGTCCCTGGCGGAGAGCCTGGCGCGCTCGAGCAGCTGGTTCATGGCGCGGCTGATACCGTCGATACGGGCGATGTACGCCTCCATGTCCTCGACCGAATCCACCTTGTGGATATTGATCAGGAAGTTGGGCAGCGAGGCTTCCGGGCCGCCCAGCTCACCGGCGAAATAGGAATGTCGCTTGAAGGGTTCGGCCGCCTTGTCCTGCTCGTACTGGAAAACCCACAGGTCGTAGGATTCCTGGCCGGCGAGGGTCAGCTTGTCGTAGTCGAAGTTTTTCTTCAGTTCCTCGACGGTCTTCGCCTTCCACGTCAGCTTGCGCGCGTCGGCGGCTTCGCTCATGTCGTCGACCTGGTCGTAGAGATCCTTGCGGCCGAGGTACGACAGCTGTACCGGGCTGAACTGCAGCTCTTCCTCGTAGCGTTCGTCGAGCCACTCGGTCAGGCGCTGGGTTTCCGCGGCGGGGTCGACGACCTGTTTGGTGTCGGTGGAGGCGGTAGCGCTCTCGGCCTGGGTGTTGGGGGCCTGCAGCGCGTTGGCGCCGGCCTCCGGGGCCTCATCGCGCTGGCAGCCGCCGAGGATGGCGAGGGCCAGCAGGCTGGGGATGAGTGGGTTGGGAAGCTTGTTTGGCATCTTCGTATTCCGGTCAAATTTTGCTCAGAAAAAACGCCGATTACTTTGACACGAATTCGCTGGGGTGTCGATTGACCCGTCCGCACGGCTCAGTCCCGTTGCGCCGAACCGACGGAATCACGGGATCAAGTCTCGCCGGTATCGGCAATGCGTTTCCCCCGGCGCTCCGGTGATTGGTTGATGATATGCAGCTCCCGCTGCGGGAAGGGAATACTGAGCCCGGCGGCCTCCAGGGCCGGCTTCAGCTGCTTCATCAGGGACCAGTAGGCGTCCCAGTAGTCCGCGTTGGCGGTCCAGGCGCGCAGGTGCAGGTCCACCGAGTTGTCCGCCAGGGCGCGCACCACGTAGGCGGGTTCCGGCTCGGCGAGGATGCGCGACTCCTCCGCCACCAGCTTGCGCAGCACCTTCATGCCCGTCTCTATGTCGTCGCCGTAGGCGATGCTGGCCACTATCTCCAGGCGGCGGGTGGCGTTGCGGCTGTAGTTGATCAGCGTCTGCCCCCAGATGGCGCTGTTGGGGGCGCTGACCCGCAGGCCGTCCGGCGTATCCAGTTCGGTGGTGAAGAGGCCCACCTCGCGCACCGTGCCCAGGGTGTCGCCGAACTGGATGGTCTCGCCGACGCGGAAGGGGCGCAGGCCCAGCAGTATGAAACCGGCGGCGATATTCTGCAGCGTGTCCTTCAGGGCCAGGCCCACAGCCAGGCCGGCGGCGCCGAGCAGGGCGATCAGGCTGGTGGTGTTCACCCCGAACTTGTCCAGGATCACCAGCCCGCCGACGATGTAGACGGCCCACACGGCGATATTGGCGAACACCGGAATCAGGGTCGCGTCCAGGCGGTTGGACAGGCGGTGGACGCCGCGGTGCGCGAGCTTTGCGGCAATCACGGTAACCACCAGTACCAGCAGCGCCGCGGCCAGCTTGAAGCCCCCGGCAACGACCAGCGACCCGTATTCTTTTATCAGCTCGTTCAGATCCATGCGGTAACCGTTCCTGTTGCGGACTCGTAGATACTCTGTTTCAAGTCAAGCCATCCCTGGAGGATGGAGGCATTATTGGGCGCCGGAGAAGAAATAGTGCTGTATCAGTTGCAGTACCAGCAACAGCATTATCAGCACGAAAATGATATTGCCCCGGTTCATGCCCTCGCCTCCAGCAGATTCTGCTCGATCAGCCAGTCGCGGCACTCGCGCAGCATGGCCTCCAGCGCCATCCCGGATTGATAGCCCAGTTCCCGCTCCGCCTTGGCGCTGCTGGCGGTGACCCGCTGGGTGACCATGGCGGCCTTTTCCGGCGTGATCACCGGCTCGCGCCCGCTGACGCGCGAGCCGATGTCGGACAGCCAGGCCAGGGCGCGAATCGCAAACGCGGGGGTGGTGCGCCTGGGCACCGGCTTGCCGAGCAGTTCGGCGATCTTGCCGAAGAATTCCAGGAAACTGGCATCGGTGCCGGCGAGGATATAGTTTTCGCCGCGGCGCCCGCGGTGGAAGGCATCGATATGCGCGCGCGCCACGGCGCCGGCATGGCAGAAGGACCCCACCCCCGGCGGCACGCCGGGCAGCTGGCCCCTTGCGATCATAAAGAAGGTCTGCGCCCAGCTGCTCGTATCGTATTTGCCGACAATGCCGCAGGGGTTCAGGAATACCGCGTCCAGGCCGCGCTCCATCTCCGCGCGCACCGCCCGCTCGGCGCGCTTCTTGGTGTACAGGTAGTGGTGGCGCGGGTCGTCCGCCAGCTGCGGGCTCTCCTCGGTGATGGTGTCTCGGTGGTAGCCGTAGGCGGAGATGGAGCTGGTGACGACCAAGCGTGCCGCACTCCTTTCTCTCGCCCACTTTTCCCTCACTACTTGGGCAATATTCGCCGAGCCCTCGACGTTGTCGCGCCACTGCCGGGCGTTGCCGCCGCGCCACATATTCGTGTTGGCGGCCATATGGAACACCGCATCGACATTTTTCGGCATGGCACTGCGCAGGGAATCGATATCGGTGAGCGAGGCCTCCGCCAGCTCCGCGCCGAGTTGCCGCAAAAACTGTGTATTGGAATCGTGGCGGTGCATGGCGGTCACGCGCCAGCCATCGGCGATCAGCTGTTCTGTCAGGTTGGCGCCCAGGAAGCCGGTGCCGCCGGTGACGAATGCGTGCATTGTTACCCTCTCCCCCAACCCCGTTGATTCGCGCCATCCCTGGCGCTCATCCGCTGAGCGGGCGCCTTCGGCGTCCAAATTTGATCCCCTCAAATTTGTCCCGCAAGCGGGAGAGGGGGGCTTATCTTTCGCCTTCGCGGTTTATTCGGCGCGGACAGTTGGCTAATCTAGGGCATTTCCTTTTCCGGTTCCAGGCGGTTTATTTGCGATGAAGGGGTTGATTCAGCGGGTGCGCCACGCGCGGGTGGATGTGAATGGGGAGTCGGTGGGTGCCATAGACCGCGGTCTGCTGTTGCTGCTCGGCGTCGAGGCGCGGGACGATCGCGACAGTGCGGATAAATTGCTGCACAAGGTGCTGCACTACCGGGTATTCGGCGACGAGCAGGGCCGCATGAACCTGAATGTGCAGCAGGCCGGCGGCGGCCTGCTGGTGGTGAGCCAGTTCACCCTGGTGGCGGAAACCGCCCGCGGCCTGCGCCCCAGTTTCAGCCGCGGCGCCACGCCGCGGCAGGCGGAGGAACTGTACGACTACCTCGTCGAGCGGGCGCGGGCTCAGTTTGCGCCGGTGGCGTGCGGGGTCTTCGCCGCGGACATGCAGGTGTCGCTGCTGAACGATGGCCCGGTCACCTTCCTGTTGGAGACCTGAGCGTCGGAATCCCGATAGCGGGCGGCCAGCTGCTCCAGCCGCCGCTTGCGCGCCTCCTTGTCCTCATCTCCCAGCCGCTCCGCGGCTTCATAGAAATCGTCCCAACCGCCGCTCTCCCGGTACAGCTGCTTGAAGGCCGGCACCTGGGACTGGTACTCCGCCACCAGCGCCAGGGTGGCGTTGTTGGTCTTGTCGATATAGGCGCGATAGCGCTCCGGGTTGGGCCAGTCTTTCGAAAGCGTCCGGTAGCAGTGGCGCAGGCGGGCAAGCACCGCGGCCTTTTGGCTGCGCTTGGCATCATCCGGCATCCCAGACTCATAAACGGTCTCCAGCTGCTTGCGCGCCGCGGTCATCAATCCCCGGACCGCCAGCGCCTGGGCGCGGGCGTCCACGCCAATACCCTCGATGCCATAGCGCCGGCGCCAGTCCGGCAGCGCCAATTCCGACACCGCGGTGGCGAAGCTCTCGTTGAACTGGGTATCGCCGGAGATGTACACGCGGCGGTGGGCCAGTTCGTGGAACAACAGCCCCGCCAAACGCTCCGGTGACCAGTTGACGAAGCTGGACAGCACCGGGTCGTCGAACCAGCCCAGGGTGCTGTAGGCGGGCACCGGGCCCAGGTAGACGTCGTAGCCCTGGTCCAGCAGTTCCTGCGCCTTGGCCGCCGCGGCGGCCTTGCGGAAGTAGCCGCGGTAGCTGGCGCAGCCCACGATCGGGTAGCACCAGCGCTTCGGCTGCAGGGACAGTTCCCCAGCCGCCAGCACATTCCACACCGGGTAGTCCTCGTCGAGTTTTACGTAGGCGCCATAGGCCTTGCCCACCGGCAGCTGCAGCTCCGCGCCGGCGTAGGCGCGGATTGCCTGCACCTGGCTCAACTGTTTCTGCAGTTTTTCCCCGGTGCCCGGCGCGGCCACCACCTCCTCGATCGGCTGGCGCGCGGCGAGGATACGCCACTGGCCGGTGGCCGCCTGGGTGTAATAACCCGCCGTCTCGCAACCGGCCAGCGACAGCAGTGCCAGGGCAATGGATGCAATACACGCACTCCAAACAGGCGCGATAAGGCGCCGCACACTGTTACACACTCTGTGAATCATGAGTTTCCGGTTGCCGCTGGGTCGCAAACTGATGGCTTTGGCCGCCTACCAGCATAGCCCGATTTTTTTTGCCGTTGCACCAGGCGGACCGGCCGCCGGTCACCCTGCACAGACGGAGCGCACCCTTGATCCAGGTCAAGCCGCGCCTGGGACCTGGCCCTACACTGGCCCCACTACCGACGTGAAAGAGGGAGCCAGAAATGGACGCGCTAGTCGATCTGTTGACCAGTTTTTCCGGCCTGCTGAGCCTGGGGATTATCGGTTTTATTTGCCTGATGGGCGCCTTTTTTATTCGCCTGGCGCTGCGCAATATCAAGAAAGAGCACTGAGATCGCCCCTGGTGAAAAATCCATAGCGGTACCGGTGGAATTTTCCCGCGCGAACGCTTTCCAATAATGCTGAAGCCGATCGCTCGTTTTCAGCAGGGAGCTGCCGTTATGTATCGCGCCATCGCCGGAACCCTCTTAGCACTGCTGTCGATTACCGCCTGCGAACACGAAAACAACGGGCTGCGGGCGGAGGTAACCAATGTGCTCTACCAGTGCGAAAACGGCGGGCGGCTGGAATTCAAGTATGTGGTCCCGGACGGCGAGCCGGGGCTGGGCATACTGACCTACCACAACGCCATAATCCCCATGCACCAGGAACCGACCGCCTCCGGCACCCTCTACGTGGCCGACAAGGGCCAGCCGGGCTACCGCTGGCATGTCGAAGGCAACAAGGGAATATTGTCGCGGCAACCGTTCGGCAACGGGGAGGCGGAGATTCTGTTCAGGGACTGCCTCAGCGCAAACTAAAATCCCGGTTTCAGGCGCACCGACTTCAGCTCCTCCTCCAGCTTGGCGCGGAACCAGGCCGGCCCCACCCAGGAGTAGATCACGATCCCCAGCCAGGTGTAGCGCAGCATAGTCGCCGCCTCGGCGTGACCGTAGTCCTGCAACAGCTGCGAGCCGAGTCGGAAGAGCACATAGGCGCCGATCAGCAGCATAATGGTGCGCAGGTTGCCGCCGGCGGTGAGCCAGGCGTTGAGGCGGAACCAGAGGCCGAAGAGCGGGTTGCGGCGGGTCTTGATCGCGGCCAGCAGCTGCAGCGCAGCCGGGTCGGTGGCGTCCTGCTGCAGTACCCAGACGGCGTGATCGTAGGCCTCTTCGGTCTTGCCGCGGTACAGCAGCAGCCGGCCCTTGCCGGTCAACGCCGCGCTGTGCTGGGGCTCCAGGGCCAGGGCCTCGTCGAAGAACTGCGCGGCCTTATCCTTTTGATTGCTGCGCAGGTGCCAGTCGCCCAGTTGCGCCAGGATGCCGGCGTTTTCCGGGTCCAGTTGCAGCGCCTTGTCCAGATAATTCTTCGCGTCCTTTTCCCGCCCCATCAATGCGCAGGTCTCGGCGATGGCGCCGTGGTAGTCCGCATCGGTGGGGGAGAGGGCGATGGCCTGTTGCTGGTATTTGAGCGCCTGTTTGAATTTCAGTTGCGCCTTCAGCACCTCGCCCATGGCGTAGTGGGCGAAGGGCGCCTCCGGCTCCAGCCGCAGGCCGGCGCGCGCCTCGTATTCCGCCGCCACCAGCCGCTTCATGTTCAGCAGGCCTATGGCGAGGAGGCTGTGGGCGAAATAGTGTTGCGGGTCTATGCTGAGCGCCTCGCGCAGGGACTCCACACCGCCCCGGTAGTCGCCGTAGCGGTACTGCTGGCCGGCCCGTTCGATCAGTCGCTGCAATTGTCCGTCTAGGATATCCACTGTTGCACCCCCGCCAGCACCTGGGTCACCACGAACATTTCCATTTTACTGCCGACGAAATAGGCCAGGATCACCCCGGGGATGCCGTTCATCAGCACACCGTCGAAATGCTGGTAGATCTCGCAGGCGACGCTCTGTTTCAGGTAGAGGTAGTAGCAGGTCGCCAGGCTCACCACCACCAGCGCGGTGCGCACATAGGCCGGGCTCAGTTGCTGCAACAGGCCACTGGTGGCCATGCCGATCAGCACCGCGAAATAGGCCAGCACACCCAAAAGCACCGCGAGTGCCTCGCGCCCGCGGCTGGGGCTGCCCAGCGCGAAGCCGTTGAACAGCGACCAGGCCCAGCTGATAAAGGGCCCACCGAACATAAAAGCGAACAGCGGCCACATGGGGTCCACGGTAAAGCGGGATAATTTCCCCGGACTCGGCTCGTCGATGATCTGGTAAGTGGCGGCCATGGTTATTTTCCGTGTTTTTTCAGGAATTCCAGCACCTCGGTGTACTGGCCGGCATCGTTGGCGTACCTGGCGTAGTTGCGCGCGGTGGACAACCACTCCATGGTGGTGGAGCGTACCATCTTCGCCGCCTCGAACAGGTGTTCGCTGCGGACCGGCACCTCTTCGCCCGTGGCGATGGTTTCGTCGATGGCCTCGTCCACCGCGGTCTCCACCAGGTTGACCAGGTCGGCGCCGGAGTAGCCGCTGGTGATCCTGGCGAGGCCGGCCACATCCACGGCCTCGCCGCCGGGGCGCGCGCTGAGCAGCCCGGCGAGGATGTCCTCGCGCGCCGCCCGGTCCGGCGGCGGCACGAAGACGATGCGGTCGAAGCGCCCGGGGCGGCGGAAGGCCGGGTCCAGCGCCCAGGGCACGTTGGTGGCGGCCAGCACCAGCACGCCGCCGTTGTTCTGCGCGAAGCCGTCCAACTCGGCGAGGAACTGGCTCACCAGCTTGGAGGAGGTGGCCTCGCGGGTATGCTGGCGCTTGGCCGCCAGGGCTTCCACCTCGTCGAAGAAGATCACCGCCGGGCTCTGCGCGCGGGCCTGTTCGAACACCGCGTGCAGTTTGCTCTCGGATTCGCCGATGTACATATCGAGGATGTCCGAGATGGCCACGTTGAAAAACTGCGCGTTGCACTCGCCGGCGGTGGCGCGGGCCAGCAGCGTCTTGCCGCAGCCGGGCGGGCCGTACAGCAGTATGCCGCCGCCGACCTTTTTCTTGAAACGGCTGAACAGGGACGGTTTCTGGTAGGGCAGGATGATCTTCTTGTGGATCTGTTTCTTGACGTAGTCGAGGCCGCCCACATCCTGGAACTTCACCACCTCCGTCTCCGGGTGCAGTATGCGCGCGACCTCCTCTCTATCGGTGTCGTCGTTGGCGATCACGCGCAGTTTCGGGCCGCGCCCGGCATCGACCGTCCTGGCCCCCAGCTGCGCCTTCAGGGCAGGGTCTTCCAGGGCCGGGTTTTTGTCCACCGCGGATTCGTATAGGCGCAATGCCTCGGCGCTGTTGCCGAGTGCCGACAGGATCTTCGCCTTCAGCAGCATGGCCCGGGGTTCATCGGAATCCAGGAATCGCAGGCCGCTCTCGTGCTGGTTGTTTCTGTGGTGGATATCGGCGAGCAGTATCCGGTCTTCGGTCTCGATATTTTCCGGGGCCAGATCGCCGATAAATTTTCCCGCCTCCGGATATTCTCCGGCGCCGGCGAGCGCCTTGATCAGGGCCAGGCGCAGGGCGGTGTTTTCGGGGGAGGCGTCGAGGGCGGTTTTCAGGGAGTCTATGATTCCGCGGTCCATTGAGATTTCGGTTCCAGATTGTTTTTATCGGACGATTTGATCTTGTTCCGGTAACGGATACCGGCGTAGCAAAACAGCAGGTATGTGAGAAAAACGGCAACGAATACTAAAAGCTTTTCCTTCGTCAGCCCCTGATCCGCTGGCCTAGTGGAGAAAGCACAGAAACCAGCAAGCCAAAGGCCACAAAGAGCCGATTTACAGTTCATTTTTATTTGCATTCTTCCGTTACCCCTCGGGAGCAACAACACTTTTATCGGAAATGCCGAATTCCCCGCGTTTTACGTGCGCTCTACCTGTGGCCTGGACTTTATCCAGCGCCCGAACACGATACCCACCTCGAACAGCAGCCACATGGGCACCGCCAGCAGGGATTGGGAGATGACGTCCGGCGGCGTCAGCAGCATGCCCATCACGAAGCAGCCGACGATCACATAGGGGCGCTTGCTGGCCAGGGTTTTGGCATCCACGGCGCCGCTCCAGATCAGCAGCACGGTGGCGATGGGGATTTCGAAGGCGAAGCCGAAGGCGAAGAAGAGTTTCAGCACCAGGTCCAGGTAGCTGCTGATGTCCGGCAATACCTTGATGTCTTCGTGGGCCGAGCCGACGAAGAAATCGAAAATGATGGGGAAGACCACATAATAGGCAAAGGCCATTCCCGCGTAGAAGAGGACAACGCTGGAAACCAGCAGGGGTATCGCGAAGCGCTTTTCATTCCTGTACAGGCCCGGGGCGATAAAGGCCCAGGCCTGGTAGAGCACGAAGGGCACGGCGATAAAGAAGGCCAGCACGAACGTGGTCTTGAAGGGGGTAAAAAACGGCGAGGTGACTTCGGTGGCGATCATGCCGGCGCCCTCCGCCAACCGCGCCTGTAACGGCTCGGCGACGAAGTCGTAGATCTCCGCGGCGAAGGGCACCATGCAGGCGAAGATGATCACTACCACCACCAGGGTCCTGAGCAGGCGGTCGCGCAGCTCGATCAGGTGGTCGATAAAGGGCTGTTGGCTTTCGTTTTCCGGCGGATGGCTCTCGTCTTCTGCCTGACGGCTCTCGTCTTCCGGCTGACGGTTCTCGTCCGATCGCTCGCTCATGTCACTGCTTACCTTCGCTCAGGGCTGCCTGTATTCGCTCAGGGCTGCCGATCTTTTTCCTGTGGCGATTGTTTTTTTTCTGCGGCGCGGTCCGGGTGGTCCTCGACCAGGTCGGGATCGCCGTGGTCGTGCCAGTGCTCCGGGTACTCCGGGTCCTGCAGTTCCTCGGCACTCTCGTCCTGTTCCGGCAGGTAGTCATCGGCGTCCGCGGTCGGGTGGCTGGGATTGTGGGCCGGCTGCGGTTGCGGCGGAGGCGAAGGCACTTTTTCCTTTTCCGTATCCACCTCGCTGAAGGCCTGCTCCATTTCCCGGCGGCTCTCCTCCAGCTCGCGCATGATGCGCTCGTTGTGCAGCTCGCGGCGGATATCGTCCGCGCCCACCTCTTTTTCCAGCTCCTCGCGCGCGTTGTGCAGCGTGCGCTTGATGCCGGACCACCAACGCGCGGTGGTGCGGATGGCGTCCGGCAACCGTTCCGGGCCGATGACCAGGAGACCCACTACGGCGACCAACAGAAGCTCAAAGAAGCCGATATCAAACACGGACCGATTCTCGCACTGGTTGTTCAGGGGCAACTACTCTCCCCCAAGGGGGAGAGAGACTGTTGGGGTGAGTAGTTACGTTCAGGGTTTAGTTTCGGATCGGTTACTTATCCTGGGACTGCTTGTCCTTTTCCCGCACGGATTCCTTCCGCTGCGGCTTTTCCTGTTCGTCGTGCTCCAGCTTCTCCGGCTCCTCCTCTTCTTCCTTTTCCTTGTCCTCGTCCTTCATCGCTTTCTTGAAGCCCTTGAGGGCGCCGCCCAGGTCACTGCCCAGGTTGCGCAGGCGCTTGGTGCCGAACAGCAACAGCACGATGACCAGGATAATCAGCAGTTGCCAGATACTAATTCCACCGAATCCCATAACGTTCTCCAGATTTATCGCGGCCAAGGGCCGCTCCTACAGGGTTAATCTTTCGGGCGCGAGGCCTTTTCTTCCAGCCCGGAGAGGCCGAAGCGGCGCGCGAGTTCGTTCAGCACATCCTGCGAATCCGCGCCCAGGTGCGAGAGCATCACCAGGGAGTGGAACCAGAGATCGGCGGTTTCGGCGATCATCGCCTGCCGGTCGCCGCCGACCTCCGCATCCTTGGCGGCGAGAATCACCTCGGTGGCCTCCTCGCCAACTTTTTCCAGGATCTTGTTCAGGCCCTTCCTGTGCAGGCTGGCCACATAGGAGCTGTCGGCGTCGCCCTCGAGTTTGCGGCTCGAGAGTATCGCGTCCAGTTGTTGCAGCAGGTCACTCATAAGATCATCACTTGTAGATGCTATCCGGGCTCTTGATCACCGGCTGCTTCACCTGCCATTCACCGTCGGTCAGCACCCGGTAGAAACAGCTGCTGCGCCCGGTGTGGCAGGCGATGCCGCCCAGTTGTTCCACCAGCAATAGTACCGCGTCGCCGTCGCAGTCGAGGCGGATCTCGCGCACCTGCTGCAGGTGGCCGGAGGTCTCGCCCTTGCGCCACAGCTTGTTGCGCGAGCGGGACCAGTAGACGGCGTAGCCCTCGCTGGCGGTGATTGCCAACGACTCGCGGTTCATCCACGCCATCATCAGTATGCGCCCGGTTTTGAAATCCTGGGCAATGGCCGGTACCAGGCCGTCGCTGTTCCAGCTGACTTGGCCGATGAAGCCGTTGCTCGTATCTGCGGTGGTCAATGTCTCTTCCTTCGAACTTCCTATTGTAGGTTGGGGCGCGGCCCACACACCCTCTCCCCCAACCCCTCTCCCGCAAGCGGGAGAGGGGAGAGAAAACGCTAGGGCCAGAGCAGCAGCGCCAGGGCCGCGGCGCCCATGACCCAGGCCGCCGGGGGCAATTCGGCCATCCAACCCGGCGCGGCCAGGGTGGCGGCGCCGAGGGCCAGCAGTACGCCGGCGACGCGGCGCAGGTACTGGCGGCGGCCGCGACGGCGGCCCTGGGCCAGCTTGTCGCCGACCGACTCCAGCTGCGGCACCAGTTCCCGGGCCTGCTCCAGCGACGAGAAAACCAGCTGCGGCAGCTGCGGGAACTTCTCCAGCCACTCCGGGCCGTAACGCCTTATCTCGCTGATGATCGTCCTGGGGTGGATGCGCTCGCGCATCCAGCGCTCCAGGAATGGATGGGCAGTCTTCCACAGATCCAGCTGCGGATAAAGCTGTCGACCCAGGCCCTCGATATTGAGCAGTGTCTTCTGCAGCAGCACCAGCTGCGGCTGCACCACCATATCGAAGCGCCGCGCCGTCTGGAACAGGCTGATCAGCACCCGGGCGAAGGAGATCTCCCCCAGGGGTTTCTCGAAGATCGGCTCGCACACCGCGCGGATGGCCGCCTCGAAGCTGTTCACCGGGGTGTCGCGCCGCACCCAGCCGCTCTGCACGTGCAGCTCCGCCACCATGCGGTAGTCGCGGCGGAACATGGCCAGCAGGTTGCGCGCCAGATAGTACTGGTCTTCCCGTGACAGGCTGCCGACGATGGCCGTGTCTATGGCGATGTACTGGGGCCGCCGCGGATTCCTGCGCGACACGAAGATATTGCCCGGGTGCATGTCGGCGTGGAAGAAATTGTGCTCGAACACCTGTTTGAAGAAGATCTCCACACCGCGCTCGGCGAGGAGTTTCATGTCGGTGTCCTGGGCGTGCAGCTGCGCCACATCGGTGACCGGGATGCCGTCGATGCGCTCCAGCACCAGCACATTCCCACGGGTGTAGTCCCAGTAGACCTCGGGGATGTAGAGCAGCGGCGAGTTGGAGAAGTTGCGTTTCAGTTGGGTGCCGTTGGCGGCCTCGCGCACCAGGTCCAGCTCCCCCTCGATGGTGTGGCGGTAGTCCTCCACCACCTCCACCGGGCGCAGGCGGCGGCCTTCCGGCACCCAGCGCTCTATCCAGCGGGCGATCACCGCCAGCAGCCGCAGGTCCTGTTCGATCACCTTGTCGATGCCCGGGCGCAGCACCTTGACCACCACCCGCTCGCCGGAGGGCAGCACCGCGCCGTGGACCTGGGCCACGGAGGCCGAGGCCAGGGGCTCGCGCTCGAACTCGGCGAACAGTTGGTCGACACTACCGCCCAAGGCCTCTTCGATCAGCGCCACACAGTCGTCGCTGGGGAAGGGCGGCACCTTGTCCTGCAGCCGGTCCAGCTCCTCGACGATGTCCGGCGGCAGCAGGTCCGGGCGGGTGGACAGCAACTGGCCGAACTTGACGAAGATGGGCCCCAGCTCCTCCAGGGCACGGCGCAGCCGCTCGCCACGGGCCAGTTTCGACTTCGGCAACAGCTTGAACGGGCTCAACAGGCCGCGCTGCCACAGGGGCCGACGCGACACCGGCAGCAGACGGTCGAGGCGGTAGCGCAGGAAGACCCGCGCGATGGTGAGACTGCGTAAGACCGGCAAGGCTATTCCGCCCCCCGCCGCGAGAATTTGTCCCGCAGCAGATTCACCCGCGCCTCCAGCCGCTCGGTGGCCAGGGACAGGTCCCGCAGGTCCTCGACGAAGGCCTCAAACCGGGCCTGCGGCGGCGTCAGGTGCCACTCCTCGCTGATCGCCTCGGCGGCGGCAACCGGCGCGCGGCCCAGGTTGTCGCGCAGCCAACCGGAAATTCCTCGCAGCGCCTCGCCGACCGCGTGGGCCGGCACATCACCGACCAGCTGCGCAATCGGCGCCTCCCAGTCGATATCCAGGTCGCGCACGATGGACTGCAGCTCCGCCAGCAGCGCGCTGGAGCCAGCCACACTCACCCCCACCCCGGCCGGGGTGGCCGCCGGATCGCGCAGCAGGCGCACCAGGGCGATGGCGGAACCGCTGAGACGGGTGGAGATCTCCCCCTCCCAGTGGCGGTGCACGCACACCCGCTCGCCCTCCACGCCCAGGCAGAAGACCATGCGCGGCGCGGTCAGGTCCAGTTCCAGGGCCTTGCCGTCCAGCTTGCGCAGGCGCGCGCGGGTGGCCGGGTCGTATTGCAGCGCGGCGTTGATCGCGGTTTCCAGGGTGGCGTCGAAGCCGGCTCTAAATGTCGGATCGCTCATTGTTCATACTTCACCGGAAGGTCGACGCGAAGGCGTCGATACCGGTAGCTGTTTGCGAGACTGTCTGCGAGAGGGACCTCGCGGACAAGCCTACAGGATGTATTAAGGGGGGGCGCCCAGCCCGTGTCTCGCAAACAGCTACCGGTAGCGGCGCCGCCACGAAACCCGCTATAACCTCAGGGTTTCAGGCCCTTGTGCAGCGCCACAATACCGCCGGTCATATTGTGGAACTCACAGTCCACAAAACCGGCGTCCTCCATCATCTGCTTCAGGGTTTCCTGGTCCGGGTGCATGCGGATGCTCTCCGCCAGGTAGCGGTAGCTGTCGGCGTCCCTGGCCACAAGCTTGCCCATGAACGGCAGCAGGCGGAAGGAGTACTGGTCGTAGACCTTCTCCAGCAGTTTGGACTGCGGCTTGGAAAACTCCAGCACCAGCAACCGGCCACCCTGTTTGAGCACCCGCAGCATAGAACGCAGCGCCAGGTCCTTGTCGGTGACATTGCGCAAGCCGAAGGCGATAGTGATGCAGTCGAAGGTGTCATCGGGGAAGGGCAGGTACTGGGCGTCCGCCTGCACCGGCACCACATTGCCGGCGATGCCCCGGTCCAGCAGCCGGTCGCGGCCCACTTTGAGCATCGACTCGTTGATATCCGCCAGCACCACGGTGCCCTCGGGCCCGACGATGCGCGAGAAGCGCGCCGTCAGGTCACCGGTGCCGCCGGCGATATCCAGGATCGCCTGGCCCGGCCGGGCGCCGGACAGCTCGATGGTGAAACGCTTCCACAGGCGGTGAACACCCCCGGACATCAGGTCGTTCATCAGATCGTAGCGCGCCGCGACCGAGTGGAAAACCTCCGCCACGCGGCCCGCCTTTTCTTCCACCGGCACCTCCTGGTAGCCGAAGTGGGTGGTCTTGCGATCCTTCATGCTGTGCCTGCTGAGCCGAAAATCTGGGGCGGTATTGTACATGGGCGGGGGGGGCTGGGGCACTGTTGTGATTGTCGCTCGCATGTCAGGCATAGCGGCCCTCGAAGTGCTCGGACTGGGTCACTCCGTTGTGTGGGTGTACATGATCCTGAGCCGCGGGGACTCTTTGCCTTCCGACTCTATCAACTTGAAGCCATGGTCCTCGTACAGCGCCAGGAGGCGGTCGTCGTCCTCGCACTCCAGGAAGATGATCCTGCCGCCTATCAACGCTCGCGCCTGCGCTATGACCGAATAGATCTCCTCCAGGATGTCAGCGAGGCGAATACGGTTGCTCGAGATACCGGCGTTTTTGCCGAGCTGGCCAATCAGATAGGCTCGGATGCGCTCGGCATCCCTTCGGATACCGTCCATCCTGCGAACCTCGGCTTTGGCCAGCTTCGCGCCGTCCAGGATCAGCTCCTTAAACGTGATCGAGAAGTAGGCGAGGATCGCCCCATCGGCATCGTCCAGAATCAGGTAGGTGCGGGCATTGCCCGTCAATTCAAACCGTATGGACTTGGTGGGTTGGGTGAGGAAGTTTTCTACGTCGGGATTGCGAGGGCAGGAGAAGCTGCTGAGGAGTTCGACGACTTGCGGTTCGTCGAACTCCGTCAGCAGGTCTTTGAGCTGGACAATCGTTGTTTTAATAGCTGGATGCCCCGTGCGTTCTCGGCTTTGTAGTCACGCTTGATGATCTTGACTTGACGGGGGTGTGTCAGATCCTGGTGAATCCTGTCTATGGACTCCCTATCCGTGACCACAAAGCTCTTACCAAAAGATGCCGTAGCCATAAGGCAGCTCCTATATCGTCGTTGCCAGGCCGAAAGTATATCAGCTTCCTCGAGACGCGATAGGGGCGACCGAATTCCTGCGGCCACCTATCCCATGTTCAAAGGATGCCAACCTGGACATTGACCGGGCTGCCGCGGCACCGCCGCTCACTAAACTTAGTGAACGTCACCGAGGAGCGAGCATGGCCTACCGCCTGAGCGACAACAAACCCCTGGCGGACAGCCTGCGCGACACGGCGCACGGGGAGGTGTCCGCTGCGCTGGCGGACCTGGAGGCTCTGCCGGAGGAGGAGGCGGTGCACGAGCTGCGCAAGCACTGCAAGAAGATGCGGGGGCTGCTGCGCCTGGTGCGCGCGGAGGTCGGGGACCTCTACCGCTACGAGAACGCCCACTACCGCACCCTGGCCAACGCCCTGGCCGGCAGCCGCGACGCCGTGTCCATGCGCGACGCGCTGCTGGCGCTGGCGCCGGGCGGCCGCTATCCGAAGATCCAGCAGTTCCTGGAGGAGCGCGCCCGCAGCCACCGGGACGAAAGTGCGCTGGAGGACACCAGGGCGCTGCTGAAGCAGGGCGGGGAGCGTATCGACGGCTGGCCGCTGGACCCGCTGAAATGGAAGCACGCGCGCAAAGGCTACAAAAAGTACTACCGGCGGACCTTCAAGGCGGTGAAGAAGGCCTTCGAAGAGGAGAGCGCGGCCAGCTTCCACGAATACCGCAAGCGGGTGAAGGACCACTGGTACCACAGCCGCCTGTTGAAGAAAAAATATAAAGATTCCGTCGGCGCGCGCCGCAAACCGCTGAAGAAACTGGCCCAGGCCCTCGGCGACTGGCGCGACCTGCGCCTGCTGTGCAGCCTGCTGGGCGAGCGCAGCGGGGAATTTTCCGGCGAGTTGATACCGCTGCTGGATGCGACCGAGAACCGGCTCGGGGAGCTGCGCGGGAAAATCGACACCTTGAGCCGCAAACTCTTCCCGTCCAAGAAGTTCAAGCTGCCAAAGTGAGCGGCTTCGAATGGCGCTGAGTAAAGGGGAATCACCCTGTGGGAGCCAGCCCCCGGATCGAGCCCGCGGCAGGCTCTGCTTGCGGAGCAGATGCTGCCGATAGCGCCGCCTCAATCGCCTGCCCTGACGCAGGGGTCCGCATCAGAGCTGATGCGGGCTCCAGAGCCTCCGGTGCACACGGCGTACCCTACGGCCGCGATGAATAGGGGTGCCCTAAAGCTCCAGCCGCTGCGCCAAGTGCGTATACACCTCTGACACCCGGCGCAGGTAGCGCGACTCCGGGTGCGTCAGCAGCCACAGTTGGGTTTCGCATTCGTCCAGCGCCGTGGAAATCTGCCTGAGCCCCGGCCAGCTGGCGGCGAGGAATAGCGGCAGCACGCCGATCCCCAGCCCCGCCGCGATCAATTCCCCCACCGACAGAATCGTGTCCACGCGGCAGGCGGGCAGTGCCCGCGGGTAGCGCCGCTGGCGCCACAGCACCGACGGGTGCGCCGGCAGGGCGTCGTCCGGCGCCACCCAGGGAAGTCCCTCCGGGTCCGCATTCGAGTATGCGTCGGCCGCGGATTCCGCCGCGAACAGGGCCATGCGGATGGGGCCTATATGCTTGCCCACCAGGTGCGGCGGCGGCTTGCGGGTCGCCCGCAGCGCGATATCCGCGTCGCGCCGGGTCAGGTTGGAGAGTTGATTGCCGGTGGTGATCTCGAACTGCAGCAGCGGGTGGGCGCGCCGCAGCGCCACCAGTTCCGGCGCCACCAGGCCGTGCAACAGGGTGTCGGTGGTGGTCAGGCGCAGGGTGCCGGATATCTGCGCCTGCTGCCGCTGCGTCTCAGCCCGGGCCAGCTCCAGTTCGCTCTCTATTTTCTCCGCCCGCTCCGCCAGCGCCGCCGCCAGTTCGGTGGGCCTGTAGCCGGCGCGGGAGCGCTCGAACAGGCGCTGGCCCAGGCCGACCTCCAATTTCTGCAGGGCACGAAACACCGTGGAACTGTCCACCTGCAACCGCTCCGCCGCCGCGGCCAGGGTGCCGCCACGCACCAGTGCCAGCAGCGTCCGCAGGTCCTGGGCGCTCAGGTTGTATTGCGCTTTTGCATTCATGCCATGCACCGATGCCAATTTTTATTGCAGTTCCGCAACTATAGACTGGCGCGCATCGACCGCTCAATGGAGAAATGCAATGGAACTCAAGCTCGAGGTGGACACCATGGAAACTTCGCTGACGCTGATTTCCCACAAACTGTGCCCCTATGTGCAGCGGGCCGCGATCGTGATGCGGGAAAAAGGCCTGGAGTTCGAGCGGGTCGACATTGATCTGGCGCACAAGCCCGACTGGTTCCTGCGCATTGCGCCGCTGGCGAAGACGCCAGTCCTGCTGGCCGGCGGGCGGGCCATTTTCGAGTCCGCGGTGATCTGCGAATACCTGGAGGAGATCGGCGGCCCGCCGTTGTACCCGCAAGACCCACTGGACCGCGCGCAACACCGCAGCCTGGTGGAACTGGGCTCGGCGACGCTGGCGAATATCGCCGGTTTCTATACCGCCGCCACCGGCGAGCTATTCGCGGCGAAGGCGCGGCAGCTCAGGGAGCAGTTTGAATTCGTCGAAGTGGCGCTGGAGGCGGGCCCCTATTTCGGCGCGGAGCGGTTTTGCATGGTCGACGCCGCCTACGCAACGGTGTTTCGCTACTTCGATGTGTTCGACACCCTGGGCTGTTTCGGCATTTTGCGGAAACTGCCCAAACTGCAGCGCTGGCGCGAGGCGCTGGCCGCGCGCGATTCCGTGGTGCGGGCGGTGCCCGCGGAATACCCGTCACTGCTGCTGGACTTCCTGCGCCGGCGGGATTCCTATTTGTCGGCGCTGGTGTAGCAGTCCCTCGCCGCCTCCGCCTCCTCGATTGCGCCGCCCGGTGCCTTGCCGGCGCTGGCGGCGCGATGGCCGCGCGCCACCTCTCCGGGGACCGCCCGAAGGCGATTGACGCCCGCCTTCGCACGTCCCTTCCGGCGGAAATCGAAATTTCCCGCGCCATAAGCAAAATTTTTGGCATAATCGGCGCCAAGTAGCGCTCAAAAAGGGAGATTTGGCCATCATGCTGGACTGGCTCAACGCACATATCGCCTACTGGCACTGGCTGGTTCTCGGCCTGCTGCTGATCACCGCGGAAATCTTCGTTTCCGGATTCATCCTCTTCTGGTTCGGCCTCGCCGCCCTGCTGATGGGCGCGCTGCTGATCGTCGTGCCCATGCCCGTCACCCTGCAATTGCTGCTGTGGGCCGGCGCCTCCATCGCGCTGCTGATCGCCTGGTACAACCTTATCCGCCCGCAATGGAAAGACCGCACCACCTCCGGTATGGCCGCGGAAGCGCTGAAAGGCCAGGTGGGTCTGGTGCTCGAATCCAACGCCGGCCGCAGCCGCGGCCGACTCAAATTCCCCGCACCGATCCTGGGCGAGGAGGAATGGCCGTTTATCTGCAACGCCGAAGTGGCCATCGGCGACCGGGTGCGGGTGACCGATATTTCCGGCAACACGCTGATCGTGGCCCGCACCTGAGTGATAAACCAGTCCCCTCTCCCCTTGGGGACAAATCCGCCGGGAGCGGATTTGGGCAGCTTTAGCTGGCCGAAGGCCGAGCGCCATGGATGGCGCGAGTCACTGGGTTGGGAGAGGGGGCCCGCGCAAGCGGGGAAGGGCAGAACAGCTACGGCACTTCCAAATAACTTCTGGAGAGGAAAAATAGCAGTGGAAGGTTTATCGGTAATCCTGGCGCTGGTGGTACTGATCATCGTCACCGTCGCCATGGGCGTGCGCATCGTACCCCAGGGCTCCAAACACATCGTCCAACGCCTGGGCAAATACCACAAGACGCTAACCCCAGGCATGAACGTCATCATCCCCTACGTGGACCAGGTACCCTACAAGGTAACCACCAAAGACATCGTGTTGGATATCCCCTCCCAGGAAGTGATCACCCAGGACAACGCCACCATCATTGCCAACGCCGTGGCCTACATCAATATCGTCTCGCCGGAAAAGGCCGTATACGGCGTTGAGGACTACACGGTGGCGATCCAGAACCTGGTGCAGACCGCACTGCGCTCCATCGTCGGCGAAATGTCCCTGGACGCGGCACTGTCCTCCCGCGATCTGATCAAGGCGAAACTGAAAGAGGGCATCTCCGACGATATCGCCGACTGGGGCATCAACCTGAAGACCGTCGAGATCCAGGATATCAACCCGTCCCAGACCATGCAGAAGGCCATGGAAGAGCAGGCCGCCGCCGAACGCCAACGCCGCGCCACCGTTACCCGCGCCGAAGGCGAGAAACAAGCCGCAATCCTCGAAGCCGACGGCCGCCTGGAAGCCTCCAAGCGCGACGCCAAGGCCCAAGTGGTACTGGCCGATGCCAGCCGCGAGGCCATCGAGCGGGTGTCTTCCGCTATCGGCGACAAGGAGATGCCGGTGATGTATCTGCTGGGGGAGCGCTATATCGGCGCGCTGTCGGAGTTGTCGCGGTCTGATAATGCGAAGAATGTGATCTTGCCGGCGGATTTGCCGCAGGCGGTTAAGGGGTTGTTGAATCGGTAGGGTCGAACACGGTAACCAGGGGGCGAGCGTCAATTTAGGCCCTCTCAAGTGCTGAATTAAAGAGCCATAGGCTCCTATTTATGGACAGTATTACGTAACTTATTGATTTTCCAAGAAGTTACTTGTACTCAATTGCCAGCGGTATAATCAGGCGACTTGATTTCGGGGCTCTATAATTCCGGACAAAATTTGATCGACACGGGATAAGTCCTTGAATTCTAAGAAAGTTTAGATTCCGGATTTTGGCAGGGTCGGTAAATAGTAGCCAAGGACATATAAAGCCCCAGGCTTTTGAATAAACTGTTAGAGCTTTGAAGTTCAAAGTAGTGGATTTATAAATAAATGACACAAGAAAACGTATCAAAAGAAGAAAAAGAAATCGCGCCCAAAAAAGGTAAAAGGGGCTGGCTCGCTCCCACCGTAACAACACTGATAGGTGTTGCAGTATCACTTTTAGTCGCCTGGTATCAAATTGACCTTAACGAAGAACAAGCGCTTCTCGCCGAGATTGAGAGATCAAAAGGGGTTAAGAGGGAGCTAGTGCTAATAGTTGAAGAGTACATAATTAATGAGAAAGCTCTCGATATTTCCACTCTTGCACGCTTGGCCGAATTTCGGGCAAAGCAAGAGAGGCTCTTAGTAACACCAACAGTGTCCGAGATTATTGAAAGCGCCGAATTCAATATCTTAAAAAGCCAGTATTTAGAATTTGAGAAGAAAGAGCAATTCAAGTCAATTTTTAACAACATTTATGCAGAACTATCCTTATCTTCAAAATTTAGCTATAGCGGAATTTTCGAAAACTCGGTAAATGACTTATACGCATCTATACAAAAAGGAAATACAAAGGAAGCTTCAAATAAACTAAATAAGTTATTGGTTGATTTCAATTCAAAGATAGATGAAATTTCAGCTGAAAAATCAATAAGAAAGAGTGCTTCCATTGAAGATATTTTCAGAGTGATACTAGATGATCCATCCAAGATCATCGTGATCATTTCCGCGTATGCAGCTTTGCTTTATATAGGCATGTTCTATCGTAGAAAGCTGCAAAGACGGAAGCGCATAGAAAGAGAGATGGAGCTTGAAATGTATAGGGATTACGTACAGGAGAGAGACGAAGTAATGTGGCAAAAAATGAGGGGGCAACGTGAACCGCTCTAACGAAGCCATGAACTTCGCGCCTGACGGCGCCGGACATCCTACGCTACGCTCCGGCTGCCGGTTATGGCGGCGTTACGTTTCAAAACCCAGAGTGTTGGTATAAATGGTAGACTTAAAGTACGTTGTTCCTTTTTTGACGCTTCTTCTCGGGGGCTTGATAGGTAATCGCCTCGCTCTAGGACGAGATAAAAGAAAGGAATTTAACGAAATATCTGGCCCTCTTTATGAAAATCTAGAGAATCAAAAAGCTTCAGCATTGAAAAATAGATTTCCTAACGCGGCAAATGAAATGAATGCATCGTCCTTCATTCAAATTAAGCGCCGTTTATCACGGAGAAAAGCGAAGGGGCTAGATGAGGCAGTCTCAACCTACATTGAGGCTAAAGGTAGCTGTGGCGAGTGGGGAAAGGGCAAATATGCTCTTACAAAACCAGAATTGCTTATTAGTGCTATAGAAAATCTGCAAACTTTCCTGCCACACAAATAAACGTAACAAGCGCATGTTGGTGGACTGGTTTTCCGCTGCGCTCCAAACCATCCGCAAATGCGGGCGTTATGAATCTTAGGAGGGATTTGTGGAAGATTTACCAACGAAGGAACTGAAAGATTATAGTCATGATGCGGTAAAAGCAGGGCTGAACGTAGTTCCGATTATCGGGGGAGCTTTAGCGACAGTCTTTGAAACTGTATTTTCATCCCCAATAGACAAAAGAAAAGAAGAATGGTTGAAAGAGTTGGCGGCTACGGTGGACGACTTATGTCATCAAGTTGAAGGGCTTTCACCTGAAAAGCTTTCGCAGAATGATTTATTTATATCGGCTTACTTACAGGCATCTAATATAGCGATTAGAACGCATCATGAAAGCAAACTCAAAGCTTTAAAAGCAGCGGTAAAAAATACTGTCCTACTAAATGATTACGACGAGTCGAAAAAGCTAATATTTATTCGGATCATTGATGAAATGACCCCTTTGCACTTCAAAGTATTACATTTTCTTTCTGTGCCAGAGGATTACATTGCCAAACTAAATAAGAAGCAGGGGCCTAATGTTTCGACCCACTGGGGGGATTTAAGGAATGTTTGGGATAAAACATTCATGGATATTCGATCTTCAGATCCATTAATTGATATTGTGGTAAGTGACCTCCATCGCTTTGGCTTTGTACACATTGATCAACTCTATAAAGCAAGCATGAATTCTGTGAGCACCGGTACAGGTCAAGATTTCATCAGGTTTGTAGATGGCAATTCATAACGAGGCCATTAACTTCGCGCCTGTCGGCGCCGGACAGCCTACGCTGCGCTCCAGCTGCCAGTTATGGCAACGTTATGCAAGGAGACATCTGTGGGTATAAATAAGCCATATAGAAGAACTGCTAGGATATTCACTGATAATAGCTATTCAAATTCTGGAAAATGGAAGTATATCTACCATGAAAAGTATGCCGACTCGCCTGATCGGTTTGTAAGATCATTTTTATTAATACAAAATGATCTTGCGGATCTCTTCAAATATATCGAGCCATCTGATACCAATAGAAATTCTTACTCTCATAAAACGCATGAACTTTTTCTTAGGACATGTGTTGAGGTTGAGGCAAATTGTACCGCTATATTAAAAGAGAATGGCTACTCTAGATCCGACGATTGGAATATGGGTGACTACAAGAAAATTGAACAGAGTCATTATTTATCAATGTTCAAAATCAAAGTGCCTTACTGGCACGGCACCAAAGGTGTCCGTTGCCCTTTTTCAGCGTGGTCAAATGGGGGCAAACTGAATTGGTATGATAGCCTATAACAAAGTCAAACACGACAGGCACCAGAATTTTGAAATGGCAAATTTCGATAATTTAATTGAATCAGTATGTGGTTTAGCTGCATTAGTGTCAGCTCAATTTTTAGATAATGATTTTTCCCCTGCTGGTTTTGGTGTGTCAATAAACCCTGGCACTCCAGATGATGGCTTTGAGCCGGCGATAGGAGGATTCCTTCGAGTGGCGTATCCATCAGCTGTACCAGAAAATGAAAAATATGACTTTGAGCATTCCGATATAGATTATTCAGTTGACATTTTTCAAAACTTTAATTACGTCTAATGCATAACAAGGTTGTAAACCGGAACCAAATCATTCCGCGGTTTGGTCCGGTTACAACAACGTTAGAATTTTTGGGAGATAACATTGGAAGCTATTACAGAATGGATTAGCAATAACTACACCTGGGTGTTCAGCGGGGCAGGTATTTTTGTGCTTGGTGGACTAATAGCTTTCTTTAAAAGAAAAAGTTCTGGCAAGATCACGCAGAAGCAACGCTCTGGGAATAACTCTACAAACATTCAGGCGGGTGGAAATGTTGAGTTTACTCAAAAAAATGATAAATAATTCTAGCCAAAAACAAGACGCAGGTGACAATTCAACAAATCTGCAGGGTCAGCAAGTCATCGTGAATCAGGGTATTTCATACTCAGATGCTAAAGAGATTGCAAGTGACGTATTTAAAGCCAATTTCATTGAGCTCAAACAAGAGGCAGCTTCTATTGCTCAAGAACGAGCAGAAGAAGTAACTGAAAAAGTAATTTCTCAGCTAAGTGAGCGACATCCCGAATCGATAAATGAGTTTGAAACGCCTGCTCTTCAAGATGCATTGTTTACTGTCCAAAAGCAATATGCCATTAGTGGTGACCAGGATTTGGGCGATCTCTTAGTTGATATCCTAGTCGACAGGGCCGCAGCACCAAAAAGAGATATGGTTCAAATAGTGTTAGATGAATCATTGGGGATAGCGCCTAAATTAACTTTGGAGCAATTCGATACATTAACGCTAAATTTTCTACTAATAAGTACTCGAAGACTTGACGTAAAAAACTATGAAGAGTTACTAGCTCATTTTAGAAAACGAATCGTTCCTTTTATTGATAAGCTTTCCGATAGGCATTCTGATTATACTCACCTTGAGTATTTGGGGTGTGGCCATGTCCGAGCAGGTAATTATGGTCAGCTTGAGGGTAATTTAAGAGAAACCTATAAAGCCTTTTTCTCAAAAGGCTTTAGTGCGGAAGAGTTGAAAGAGAAGGTGGGTGAAGAAGCCAACCTGCAAGGCTTAGTGATACAGTGTTTTCATGATACAGATAAACTACAAATTGGCGTTTTGGATGAAGATGTCTTAGATAAAATATCTGATAGAAACGGTCTTGTCTCTGATAAAAAGCAAAAGTTAAAGCAGCTTTTTGAGTCCTCAACTAAGCCAGCTAATGAAGTAAAGGAAATGTTGATTGATGCGATACCCGAAATGGAAAGAGTTTTCGAGGTGTGGAGAAATTCCCCTTTTGATCAATTCGAATTAACAAGTGTTGGCATTGCTATTGCGCACGCTAATTATAGAAGAAAAATTGGCGACACAATGGATCTATCTATATGGATAAAATAATTCTAACAAATAAGGATATGTCGCGCTTGCCGCGACATATCTGGTTGTTGAACGAGCCCGACCGGCCAGCTCTGTTTAGAATAACTGGGTAGAATAATTGGGGTCATAGAATAGAATAATTGGGGTCAGAGGAATAATTAGGGTCAGAGTAAAATTTTGTCGTCAAATTTACTGACGGACTTCAAGCAATTCCCCACGAACCCAAGCGCTTCCACAATCTGCGTGCCAATGCCAGGCGTTGCCAGCTGCCTGCGGAGAATTTACATTCCTTTAACGTAATTTATGCTCTTAGACACGGCTTCTTCTCATTTTTCTTCAAACTGTTGCGACGTGATGGTACGCATATCAAATTCATGCTGGTCCACTATTTCCGCCAGTGATGGAACAGAGACGATCGGCGATCCCAAGTCTAGTAGTTAGATGATGCTTTTTCGGACGCAAAACCCAATGATCCATCTTTAAAAACTTCTACCTTTCGGGTTTCAAAACGGTCATCGTCGAGCTCACTGTAAAACTCAACTGGACTGTCTTCTGGGCTATCGTGCCACTTCGAATAAATGTAGGAAGGCATAGCGGCGTTTCAATCCGGGAATAATATCACTTAAATATTGGCCATCGCCAAATCGAGCATCTTAAGGGTTGCTCGCCTTCAGCAAAGGGCGGACAATTAATCAAGCCCCAAAAGCAGCGGTTACTCATCTCGATCCCGCTGGCTCCTTTCCCACGTAGAATAGAATAATTCCTTCAAATCATCGACCATTTCACCCATAGCCCAGCCGTAGCGCTGGAGCTGCCAGACGTCGGCGGAGGTAAACTCCGCCCTGGACATTACCCCTACCACGGCGGACAGCATTTCCAGCCGATGGCAGATGGCTTCCTGCAATACATCGACGGGCAACCCTGGCTGAAGCTGAAATACAGATCGGTTATGGTCTGCTCGCCCATCTAAAGCCCGTGCCTCCTCGATGGCCGGCCCATTATACTTGTCCATAGCGTCAAGTCTCCTCGATAAGTCTCCGTTCACGTGTGAACGGGAGCGTAGCAGGAAAATGTTCACATGTGAACATAGAGACGTGTTCACATGTGAACTATGAACTTATCAGAGAAATTGGCCAGAAACCTGAGAACCCGCCGGGGCCAGCAAACGCAGGACGCATTTGCCCGCAAATTGGGTATTAGCAGGGCCACCCTGACCCGCCTGGAGAGCGCTTCCCAAAATACCACCCTGAAGACGTTGGACCAGATCACGAAAAATCTGCGCTGTGACGTGGGCGATCTGTTCAAGTAAGCTGATAAAGAATAGGGGGCAAAGTGCAATTTTGACACCTATGTCAGCCAATGAATTGGGCAGAGAGTAGGCTGTAACTATTACTATTCGACGTTCGATTTACTATCAGTTTCTCTAGCTCTTTTCTTTCTTCCTGTGTAACTACTCAGCCCTGTAGGAGCCTGCTTGCAGGCGAACAAGAACAGAGTTCCGTAGCCGTTCGCCTGCAAGCAGGCTCCTACAAGGTGGCTCCCTCTAAATCGGTGCGGGTTCCCTGGGGTATTCTCTATTGCTCCTGCAATTGCAGCTTTCTCCATGAGCTGTCTATGATTCTGTTCTCGCTCAGCCATCGAGACAATTCACTTCACCCGCAAGAATAAATTTCACTCCTCCCAACGCAGGTGGACCAGAGCCGAGCGCTGCTTGAGGAGGAGAGCTGCGGTTGAAACGCTTTAAAACAGCGCTTTAGTCAGTTTCCAATTCCACAGCGGTTTCACTCTCTTCACCAGCGGCCCCTCCATGCCCCTCAAGTTCCTTATCAGCGCTCCCGGCGGTGGCCATGGTCACTGGCGGTACAGCTTCTTCTGTGGCGGTGGCTTCGCTGTCACACTGCCAACCCCAGCTCCGTTGCTTGGCGACAAACTCCTCGGCCTTGCTCTCGCAGAAACCGGCTTGGCCGCTGGCGGTCCACAGGGTGCGGGTCTCGCCGTTTTTGGTGTACTGCACTTCGCAGGGAAGTTCGGTGCCCTCCGGATAGACAATTTCGATAATGCGCTCTTCGCCGCTGTGGGTGCAACTGGTGGACAGGGGTTCGGCGGCAGTCGCCGCGAGTGGAAGGGCAACTCCTATCAGCAACAATTTGTTCACGGTATTTTTCCTCTGTTCTTGGTTTTCTGCTGGAAGACTAAAGGAACCTCTGAGTAAGTCCCAGTCAGGAGGAGTAAAGTAGCATAGAGCCAACGAAAATGGCACACGCCACAGATCAAGTCGATTTAGCGGAAGCCGAATACTGCCTACCTAGAGGCAGTGCGCCTAAAACCTGCGGATAGCGGGTTTTAGGCAAGGAAAACGGGAGCGGGTAAGAGCTCGGGTCTTTGATTTCTGATCCTTAAAAGATTCATAGGATCAGGATCATTGGCTTTTTGCCGCGCCCCATTGGGGCGCGGCCGGATCGGGCGAAAAAGTGTTAGCCGGGCAACCGCGCAGTCACCTGGACTTCGAGCTTCATCGCGTCATTCAGCAGCCGCGCTTCAAACACAGTTGCCGCCGGGCGCACTTCTCCCAGCCATTTCTGGAACACCGGCCAGCAGGGTTCGAAGTCATCCCTGTTGGGCAGGATGTAGGTGACCCGCACGATGTCGGCCACGGAAGCGCCGGCCTCGTTCAGCGCCTGCTGGATATTCACGAAGCACTGCTCCGCCTGTTCGACAACATCGTCACTGATGCTGTTGGCGGCGTAGTTGAAGCCGGTGGTGCCGGAAACGAACACATAGTCGCCATCCACCACCGCACGCGAATAGCCGATCTTGCGCTCAAATTCCGAACCGCTGGAAATCAGTCTTCTGCTCACAAAATTCTCCTTGGAAATATAGGGGACCGGGACGCGGATGATGCCATAAAGAGCGATTTACGCCAGTAGGAAATCGGCCTGCGCTTGTCTACAATGGCCCGCTACCCCGCCAACTGAGTTCCTGTTGTGGCAACACCCGATACCGATCACCCCCGCGATTTCCAGTCACTGGCCCTGGCGCAGCCCCTGTTGAAGAACCTGCAGGACCTCGGCTATGAGCGCATGACGGAAGTCCAGGCCGCCGCACTGCCATCCATTGTGACGGGTAAAGACGTCATCGGGCAGGCCAAGACCGGTTCGGGAAAGACCGTGGCGTTTGGTCTGGGCCTGCTGCACAAGCTGCAGGTGGATCGGTTCCGGGTGCAGGCACTGGTGTTGTGCCCCACCCGGGAGCTGGCGGACCAGGTAGCGCGGGAGCTGCGCAAACTGGCGCGGGCCATTCACAACATCAAGATACTGACGCTGTGCGGCGGTATGCCGTTCGGGCCGCAGATCGGCTCGCTCAGGCATGGCGCCCATATCGTAGTGGGCACGCCCGGGCGCATCGAGGATCACCTGCGCAAGGGCAACCTCGATCTGGGCGAGGTACAGACACTGGTGCTGGACGAAGCGGACCGCATGCTGGATATGGGCTTCCAGGCGGTGCTGGACCAGATTCTGGCGGCGCTGCCGCGGCAGCGGCAGACATTGCTGTTTTCTGCCACTTACCCCGAAACCATTGATGCGCTAGCCACACGGGTTCTGCGCAACCCGGTCAAAGTGACAGTGACGGCGGCGCACACCCAGGGCACGATTGAACAGAATTTCTACCGGGTGGAGAACGAGGAGCAGCGGCCCGCGGCGCTGTACCAGTTGCTGGCCAGTTATGACGTTTCATCCGCCGTGGTCTTCTGCAACACCAAGCGGGAGACCGATGAGGCTGCCCAAGCGCTGAAGCGCGCCGGTTTTGCCGCGCTGGCGCTCCACGGGGACATGGAGCAGAAGGACCGGGATCGCACCCTGGCACTCTTTGCCAACGGCAGCGCTTGCATCCTGGTGGCAACGGACGTTGCCGCGCGGGGGCTGGATATCGAAGCGCTGCCGATGGTGGTGAACTACCATCTCTCCCGCGACCCGGAGGTCCATGTGCACCGGATTGGCCGCACCGGGCGGGCGGGGCAGAAGGGCCAGGCGCTGACACTGGTCAGCGAGAAGGAGGTCTACAAACTGGAGCGACTGGAAGCGCTGATGCAGCAGTCGATAACGCTGCAGGAAATCCCGCTCCTGCCCAGGGGCTTTGCGCCTTCTCGACCGGTGATGTCCACCCTGCAGATCGATGGCGGGAAAAAGCAGAAGGTGCGTGCCGGTGATATTGTCGGTGCCTTGACCGGCGATGGCGGCATTGGTGGATCACAGATCGGCAAGATCCAGCTTTTCGACGCCTCCACCTTTGTTGCCGTAGAGCGGGCGGTTGCCAAAAAGGCCCTGGGAAAACTTGCCAATGGCAAAATAAAGGGTCGCAAATTCCGCGCGCGTATTGTGGGAATCTGAATTTTTCAGCTGCCGGGAAGCTATTTGCATTCTAGAACCATGAAATTGACATTTGTACTGAAAGAAGACATTTTGGAGGTATGCGCCGCTGTAGCTTGTATTTATTCTGGATACTTTACATGGCGCCTTCAAGAGCCATTCGGTCTTATATTCGTTTTAATGTTTGGTGCGGGTGGAGCATATTTTTACCTGAAGAAAAACAAAGCCAGGTGGTGTTCCCGGTGCCATACCCTGATGGCTTATGGCACTGAACCGTCGTCATCGAGCACTGACTTTGAAGTTGTATACACATGTAAGAAATGCGGAAAGAAAAATAGAGCGGGGATCGAAACGGAATATCCGAATCAATAAATTTGCGCCCAGAGGGCCTGACGCATAAGGATGGATCGCGCGCAGCCACGATCCTATCCAACTGCCTGACCAAGTCCGGGCCAATCTTGGTTCGGGCGGCTATTGCGCCGCCCCGATATTGTTCACCCCGTCCAGTGCCAGCTGCTTCTGGATGTCGATTCCATAGAACTCCAGAAACCGCGAGAAGGCTGCGGAACTCTGGCTGGTGGCATTTATACCCTGGCTGCCCGACCGCAACCGATAATTATCCTCCGCTTCGTTTTCGAATGCCGGATCCACGTTCAGGTTGCCGCGCTCGGTCAAGGTGACCGCGTCGATGCGGGCCAGAAATGGGAATTCCATTCCGTCGGTTTGAAAGTAGATGTTGTCGATGGCCGTGAAGGTGGTCGTATCGTAATTGTTGGCGGTGATGTAGGCCGTACCGCCGCCGCCGGTGGGGTTGAAGTTGCCGTAAATGATGTTGCCGATGAACTCGACCAGGCTCTCCTGTCGGTTCTGTGCCTTGTAGATCGGCGCCCGGGTGGTGAACGGGGCCTCGGCCTGGTTGCTGACCAAGGTGTTGTAAAGGACGTAGGTTTCCGGCCCGGTAGTCAAGGAGTTGCCCGACTGAAAGCTCAGCAGCGCGTTGCAGTCGTAAGCCGTGTTGCCGATGACGTAGTTGTAGTCGGTAAAGACGCCGTAGACGTTGTCCTCGTTGCCGCGCACGCCAATGCATTCCCCACCACCGCCTTGGATACGGTTATTAATCGCCCAGTGATGACCCGTCCAGAACCCTTCACCGTCATTGGACAGTAGAATCACGGTTTCCCGCATCGGCACGGATACGGTGTTCCCGCTGATGATCACGTGGTAGGAGTTCTTGTTGTCGATGAAGTTCTCCGAAGTGCCGATGTGACGGTTGCCGGCCACCCAGATATAGTGGGGCGACTTTTCCGGCACCACGCCTTCGCCCTGGGCCGTGTCACGGGTCTTTGAGTTACCGGTTTGGATCGCGTCGCCGTCGGAGCTGCCGAAAGTATTCTCCACTATCCATATGTAGCGGGCGTACCAGGAAGGTCTGACCTGGTGAGCTTCGGCCCCCGACGCTCCCTTGTCCGAGGGGCCGATGTCGTCGAAGGTGTTGTTGTAGATCATCACATGGCTGATTTCGTTGTCGTTCTCGCCGGCAATATCGACTGCGGCGCCACCTCCATCGGAGCCGGTGCCGGTGATGTTGCTGTTGCGTATCGTCACGAAACTGGAGCCGCCGAGCAGATCGAAGACAGACCGGTCGGCATCCATTCTCAGGCCGTCGAAGAGGATGTGCTTGCCTTCTACGGTGAGTGCGGGGCTGCTCCGGGAGTGGATGCCGCCGCCGGAGTACCCCGCCATCCAACACGGGGCCTCAGCGCTGCAGTTCGTCGCATCGACGGCAATCGTTCTGCTCGCCTGCGCCAAGCCGTCGACGAAGCAGATTCTGTCGCCCGCCGCCAGCATCAGGGAGTTCGGCAGGGAGTCGCCGGCCTGGTAAATGGCAGTACATTCGGTGCGGTCTGGTTTGGGAATTCTCACGGGATCGTAGCCCTCCCACCCCGGCGCGCTATTAGGCGTTGGCGATTGTGGTGTTATGCCAACCGGTAGCGTGTTGCGCATGGGGTCGGGATAGGGAATACCAGCGTACCTGAATGTCGGTGGGTTCCCGTTGCCCGGATCGTCTTCGATGAAGCTCGCCGTCACAGCCACGTCGGCCGTCACCGTCAGCGCACAATCTCCCCCACCGGTGCAATCACCGTTCCAGCCCGAAAATGCGAAGCCCTCCTCGGCAACCGCCTTCAGGACCAGTGCCGTGCCCGCCTCGACCCGCTCGATGCAAGTACCGGCACACGGTTGCGCAAGTCCTTCGATGCGTCCGCCGTCGCCGGTATCGAGCTGGATCTGATAGGTGGTCGGTGTCTCGCTGTCATCGTCGTCGCTATCACCACCGCTGCTGCCCCCGCCACATCCGGTGAGTAAAAAGATGAACAGTGCCAACATCGAATTACTTGCAATTCTGAGCATCATTACGGCTCTCTCCCCTTTGCGAATCAGTTACTCGCGTTTTCTAATTTGATCTTGTAGCGGCTTCCCCGCCCGCCTTCCCATTTCTATGGTTCAACTTAGTACCATCTGTCCAGATATCGGCAAGACATGGGAAACCCACTTTCTATCCGGACAAAGCGCTATGATCGTTTTAGCTGGCCGATTGAATTCGCTTGCGGCCGCTCCCGGATTACGGCCATTACTGGCAGGTAATTGTCATATATATTCTAAAGATCCGCTGGGAAGCAGGTGTAGAATTTAGTTTCAAATTTCGGAAAATCATCTCAAAATGTTAGTACCCACTCACACTAGAAGCTATTTCATCGCGTAGTGAACAGGTGGTCAACGGCGACCGCCACGCCTCCGCCATCTCGGTGAACGGTGCTGCTGAGTCTTTAAGGCTATTTTGTCCGGCTTGGAATGAAGCATTAAAATCCTCTAGATCCGGTACCTTGTAGATTAAGCGCACTTACCTACAGTGTACCAATTAGGACATAAGGCGGGACGCAGATATCGGTCGTGACGACTATGGTATAAACATTAAGCACTATGGAATTGCATGAGAATCAGCTATGAAATACAAAATAACCTGGGGAAGAAAACTAGTCTGTGTCGATTACTTTGGCGACGTAAAAAACAAAGACATTGAAAGTGCCCATTTTGAATTAAATGATGATGATCGTTTTTATAATTGTGATTATTTGATTTTAAACATTAGCGAATGCAACTTAAGCCATGTGTCTGTTCCCGATTTATCTCTAGTGATTGCCACTGATTTAGGGGCTACAAGGACCAATCAGAATCTCAAAGTTGCTATGGTAACCACCAATCCGATCAATATCGAAAAAGCCAGCCAATATATAGAGAGAAACAGATCCCTGAATACGCCATGGGAATTCAAATTACTACCTTCAGTAGAAGAGGCAAAGGCGTGGTTTAGTGCTTGATCAGTTTTTAATTCCACCTCCGACTGGATCTACGCAAGCCATACTTGCTAGACCCATTACAGAGGCGTTAAACAGCTGAATCAAAACATGCCCTTGGAACAAGGGAATAGGAATCCCGGGGTAATAAACTATCTCTCCAAACTATCGATGCCTAGGTTATAGAAGGTTTTTGCTTTCAATTTTTTGTAAAGACGTGTCTGCAGCTGACAGCCCTGAAATTGCGCTACATGCTCCGTGGTATTCAATCACCTCGGAAATGGCCCTTTGGGCAGAGTATTTCACTATCCCATTTTTCTCGCGTACGTCGTAGATTCTTGCGAGAATAGCTTCCCGCTTCTTCTCTATTCCAGAAATAATTACATTCGCACTCAGTTCATTAAAATAGGCCTTGTCATACTCCGAATTGATACCTGTAGCGGCAGCGGCGACGCCGGAAAATGCATTGGCAGTCGCACCGTGGGATACGATGGCCCCGGCGCCGGACATCAGCAGACTGGTGCTTCCCCATAGTACACTGGCCTGATTTTTCGCCGACATGAGTACGCGCTTGTAGTGATTGCAACGGTCATTGGAGAGTGCGATGAGCTCATCTTGAAGTGAGTTCCTCCGGTGCATTTCCTGCTGGCTGTTGAGCACAGTGTCTTCCCGAATTGGGGTGTAGTTACCTTCAGTGTCCAGATACTTGTATTTTTTGAGAATGGCCTGGGCTGTCTCTTGTTCATTCAGCAAGCTTGCCGGACCACTTAACAAATCCATATCTTTTGGCATCGTGTGCTTTCGCAGGAAAGTACAGCCGGAGAGTGTGACGATTAGTACGATGATGAGTGGTCTTTTAAACATGGTGCTACTTCCTCCTTACTTGTGTGAATACGAAGCTATCCTTGCGGGAGCCACCTTGTAGGAGCCTGCCTGCAGGCGATCAAATCGCCTGCAGCGATTTGACGCAGCGAAGCTGCCCGAAGGGCTGGGCACAAGGATGTGCCCGGCGAATAGCTACAGAGCTCTGTTCTTGTTCGCCTGCAAGCAGGCTCCTACAGGGGTGAGTAGTTACGAATAAGGACTGACTTTGCTTTCCTGGTGCGATCTACGTCACAAGATAATATGCGACTGTATTCTCTACTGGGGCTGAAATGCAAACCTATTTTTAGCTACCACTGAAAATGTGGAGGTCAAAGAGGGAGAAAAGACATTTATCAACATTTATTATGCTGTCTTAAATGAATAAATAAACTTTTTGCCGAACCGGGAAACCGTTGCTTTCTGTAAATCACCTGCCAGTGATCAAGCCGTTGGCTGTCGATCGGTATCATGGGTCGATTCAGGTATTCTGAAAACAGCCATCCCGTTGCGCCTGTTCCAGTTTGTGTTCTTGAACGATAACCGCCAGTCCATAAGAAGGTGCGGTCACGGGACGTACTTCCAGCCTGGAATTGATAGGAACAGAGTAACTTCTGGCACGCAATTCATCTTCTTACAAGCACTGCACTCCTAGGTGGCCGCGGTGGGTTATTGATCGAATCCAGTGTGTACGCAGTCGTGGTCGGATCAAACCCAAAATATTTCCATTATTTAAACAAAGTTATTTGGCGCCGGTAAGTTTCTCAAGAAACTATAAAGAATAGCTTTCCCAAAAGTAGCGTGACTTCGCTCTCGGAATAAATTACCTAAAACGCTGTAGCATCCCTCGCGATTTGAACGGCCCAGCAGGGCACCAGTTCTTACGACAAATGACGGATGGTTTCACATGTTAAAAAAGTTCCTGCAGCAGGTTATACCTATTTTTTTAATTAGTATTACCGCTATTTTTTCCAACCCGGCGTCGGCGATTGAACTATTCGGACAAACCGCCACGCATGACCCTTCCACCATCGTTGAAGATAACGGCACTTACTGGACCTTCGGCACAGGTGACGGCAACGTCGGCATGGTAAGCCGCTATTCAACGGACCTGATCACCTGGCATACGGGACCAACGGTGTTTCAGCCGGGGACCTGGCCCAGCTGGATCAATCAACGGGTGCCGAATTTCGATGGAAATTTTTGGGCCCCGGATTTAATTAAAATGAATGGCCGTTTCTATATTTATTACTCGGCATTCTCCACCAGTAACCCCCCAATTTCCGCCATCGGCGTTGCAGTGACAGACTCGCTCAACAATCCCAACTGGCGGGATCTCGGAATGGTGGTATCCACGCAGACCGAACCAAGAACCAACGGCCAACCGGTCAACGCCATCGACCCGGGCGTGTACCGCGACACCAACGGCGATGTGTGGATGATTTATGGTTCCCATTATTCCGGCTTGTATATTGTGCAGATCGATCCCAATACCGGCCTGCGCCAGGGGTCGGCGCGTTTTTCCGCCATCGGCAACAACGGCAATTGGAACGAATTCGAGGCCGCCCAGGTTCAGTACATCGACGACTACTACTATGCCTTCGTCAATCGGGGCGATTGCTGTGTAGGTAGAGACAGTAATTACTACATCCTGGTGGGCCGGTCCACCAGCCCGACCGGGCCATTTCTTGACATCAATGGCGTGAATCTGTGGAGCTACGGCAGTACCAACGGCGATCCAAACGCGGCCAGTACCATCCTGGCAACCGACGGAATCTATATTGGCCCGGGACACTTTGGTTACCTGAATAACAATGGCCAGCACCTGGCGAGTATTCACTATTACGATGGCAGGACGTCCGATGGCTGGCCTTCACGCCTGGACCTTTTGGAAATAAAAATGGTCAACGGCTGGCCCACCTTTACCCGCGACTTTAGCCTGGCCACGGGCAATAGCAGTTCGTCCTCTTCTTCTTCCAGTTCAAGTTCCAGCAGTTCATCCTCATCGGGAAGCGCCGCCATCATTGAAGATGGGCGTTACAGGATCATAGCCCGCCATAGCGGCAAGGCGATGGAGGTGGCGGGTGCCAGCGGTGCCGACGGCGCGAACCTTCAACAGTGGACAAGCAACGGCGGAACGCATCAACAGTTCGACGTAGCGCGCCAGAGCAGCGGCATTTACACCATTCGCCCTGCACACAGCGGTAAATCACTGGATGTGTACGAATGGAGCACTGCACCCGGCGGCAACATCGTCCAGTGGGATTACTGGGGGGGTGAACCCCAGCAGTTCAACATTGTCGAGGCGGAAGACGGCTATCACATGATTGTTTCGACACTGAGCCAACTGGCTCTGGACGTAAACAGCTTCAGCCAAGCCGACGGCGCCAACATCATGCAATGGAATGTCACCGGAGACGTGAATCAACAATGGTCTTTCCAACCGGTGGACGACAGTGGTTCGTCGTCAACGGCTACTTCTCCGTGAAACAGTAGTTCCTTCACCTTTACAGTAAAGGAGCCTGCCTGCAGGCGAACAAGAACAGAGCTCCGTAGCTATTCGCTGGGCACATCCTTGTGCCCAGCCCTTTGGGCAGTTTCGCTGCGTCAAATCGCTCCAGGCGATTTGATCGCCTGCAGGCAGGCTCCCGCAAGGTTGCTCCCTTGAACCAGGGCGGATTTCCTGTAGGTGAGTAGTTACATGGGTGTTGGGAAGCTGGCTTATCCACAAATAGCAGAACTTAGTGCGAATAAATGACTGGCTCGATCGCGAATTTTATTATTAATGTGAGACTGGCTCATAGCCCCTGTACACCACTGCACCGCATACCAAAGCACAGATAGATAACCGTAGATCACCCGCCAGTGCTCCAGTCTTTGCCAATCCATTTCCGTTACCGGACGGTTCAGATATTCAGCGAGGAAACATTGCTGTTGCCGCCTGGCCATCCGGTACTCTTCAACAATAACCGCCAGCTCGTAGAAGGGATCGCCCATCGCGGCATACTCCCAGTCTATCGCGTACAGGTTTCCGTTATCGACGGCAATCAGGTTTTCCATCAATAAATCGTTGTGGCAAAGACAGACGCTGTCATTCAGTGATTTGGCGATCGCGATATGCCGCTGGAGCTTTGGGTCCAGCGCTCGCAATGTGGTATAGAAATCCGCTCCGCCGTCGATAGAATGCCAGTAGCTCGCCGTCTTATCGTCTATTTCTAACTGTGCGTCGATGGCCGGCAGTACGTGGATACTGCGCACTAGCTGCGCAAGCTGCTTCAGTGCGCCTATTCCGTCTGCACACCACGGCTCTCCCTGGATATAACGGGTTACCAGATATCGACGGCCGGGATCGCAGTAAATCACCGGAGCGCACAATCCGGCTCTATCGGCGTGATGGAGCGCGGCCGCCTCCGCGCTGCGGTTTAGATCGAGCGCTTCGCTGATCCTGGAATTCTTGCGCAACACCAGCTTGTTGTTGCCGGCGGCGATCAGGAAGCTTTGGTTGGTCAAGCCGCCGTTCAGCCGCCTGACCACGGAGGGCTTGGAGGCGCTCCAGCGCTGCCAGTCGGGCGGGATAATATCGGGCGGCGTCACGCTCATGCGGGTACCGCTGCGCTATCGCTTGCCGGGGTTTCCCTTTTGTAGATGGCCCGCCACCGGAAGAACCCCACGATCACGATCACCACATAGAGTACAAACAGGAGTGCGGTCAGGTAGAGCCCCCTGTCGAGGTATAAATAGATGGAGACACCGTCGACCACAATCCAGTAGAGCCAGTTCTCCAGCACCTTGCGTGTCACCATATAGGTAGTGATTACCGCGCCCCAGGTGGTGAAGGAATCCAGGTAGGGCAGGGCGGCGTTGGTGGTGGTGTCCAGTAGATAGCCAAACAGCATTGTTAAAGCGCCGACTCCCGTCACAGCGAGCAGATGCGTGCGCAGTGGCCAGCGGTGGACGTGGAGATCCGGTTGGTTGTCGCGGCGGTGCCGCCACTGCCACCAGCCGTAGATGGCCATCAGCAGATAGAACACCTGCAGTGCGGATTCCATCAGCAGGCTGACGTCCCAGAACAGAAAAAGGTAGATGCTGGTGCTGATAAAGGCGGCGTACCAGCAGCTGATCTTTTCCTGCATGGCCAACATCAGGTAGGCCAGTGCGAGGATAACGGCGGCCATTTCCCACAGGGACATGGCGGCGAGGGCGGTGGTGATGGCATTGCCGAACTCTTTGTCAAACATCGCGGCTTTCCGGCGCCAGGTCACCGTCGATAAATTTGCAGACGAAGATGGCGCGGCCATGTTTTTCGTAGGACTTGCGCATTTCCTGTTTCAGGGTGTCCATCAAGAGGTCGTAGTCGCCGAATATTTGCGTGCTCATGGTGTTGGTGATTACCTGCAGGCCGGTGTGGCGGTTCAGGCGGTCGATGAAGTCCCGGATGCTGGGGATGTACTCGTCTTTCAGGGGGTACATGCTGATTTCTGCGGAGAGTTTCATGGGTGTGGTTCCTCAGATGTAGTGACTCACCTGGTTGATCAAAGGAAATGCCGGCGTCGCCGGCATTGATCGCGGCCAACGGCCGCTCCTACGGGGTGTGCAGCCACGGGCGATTCAAGGCCGCCCGGAAATTCTAGAAAGTGTAGGTTCCGGTTATGCCCGCTATGCGCGGTTCGCCGTACTGGTAGTAGGCTTCCGGTGCATAGCCGTTTTCGGGGTTGTTGCCGAATTGGTTGCTGAAGTAGAAGCCGCGGGTGGTGTAGTCCTCGTCGGTCAGGTTCCTGCCCCAGAGTGCGACTTCCCAGTTGTTGCCCAGGTAAGTGAGGCGGGCGTTCAGGAGTTCGTAGGCTTGCGACTTCTCGCTGTGGCTGTTGGAGAAGTAGAAGTCGTCCTTGCCCTCCACTTCCAGGCGCAGGATCAGTTCGGGCAGCAGTGAAATTTCCGCGCCGGTGAAGAACTGGTAGTTGGGTGCGTGGGCCAGGTCGCGGCCGTCTAGATTGACCGGGACCAGGACGATCTCGTTGCTGTCGTCGCGGGCGTCGACGTGGGAGGTGCTTACGAAGTCCACAAATTCCGCATTCAGCCAGCCGGCGGCGGCGAAGAAGCGCAGGGATTCAGTGGCGCGATAGTGCAGCTCGATTTCCACGCCCGTTGTCTCGCCGCCGGCGGCATTGGTGAGATAGTCGTCGAAGGAACGATCGGCGGGATTGAATTCGGACTGCTTGGCCTGCACGTCGCTGCGGTCCTGGTAAAAAGCCGCCAGTTGCGCCTGCAGGCGGTTTTCCAGCCAGGCGCCTTTGAGGCCGAGTTCGTAGTTGAGCATCTGCTCGGTACCGAATTCGAACTGGTCGCTGTCGATGTTCGGGTTGCTGGCGGAAGCGGAGATGATGCTGCCGTTGACGCCGCCCGCCTTGTAGCCGCGGGAGACGGTGGTGTAGACCAGGGTGTTATCGCTGTAGTGGTATTCCAGGGTGATGTTGCCGCCCCAGAGGTTTTCGTTTTTGCTGGAATCCACCGCGAGGGAGTCGGCGTAGTCGGCATCGCGCTGTTCAAAGCGGAGGCCGGTTACCAGGTTGAAAGATTCGCTGAGGGCAGTTTCCAGCTGGCCGTAGAAGGCGGTGTTTTGCGTGTCGAATTGGCTGGTAAAGCTTTCGTTGCGCTCCAGGTCTTCACTTTCATCGCGGAAATAGACACCGGCTACCCAGCTACTGCGGCCGTTGAACAGTTTGGAGGCGTCCGTGGACAGCAGGCGCAGGTCGGCACTGACGTTGTCTCTATCGCGCAGGTAGTTGTCGGTGGAGCTGTATTCCCAGGGGTGGAAGCCGACATGGGTCCAGTCTTCGTCGTAGCCGTACTCGGTATCCGAGTTGGCCAGGCTCAGGGTGCTTTCCAGGGTGAAATGCTCGCTGCCGGTCCACAGGCCTTTTACCGAGCCGGCCAGGGTTTCCTGCCGGTCCCAGCCGGGTTGGTCGGACAGGGTTTCGCGGGTGTTGTAGAGCGAGAAGGCATCGTAGCCGTTGTCGACGTCGATGTAGAGGGCGGTGAAATCAAGCTGCAGATCACCGCTGGCCTGATAACGCAGTTTTCCGCGCACGACCGACTCATCGATATTGTTGGTGTCGCTGCGGCTCAGGAATTGGTTTTCGATGGTGCCATCGGACTGCTGCTTGCGGGCGGCGAGGCGGTAGCTGAGCGTTTCGGTCAGTGCGCCGCTGCCGACCGCGGACAGGGTGCGACCGTTGTATTGCGCCGCTTCGGCGGACACCTGCACCATGGGTTCGGCCGTGGGGGCCCGACTGGTCATGCTGATCAGGCCGGCCAGGGCGTTGGCGCCGTAGACGGTGCCCTGGGGGCCGCGCAGGATTTCCACCTGGCCGATATCCAGGGTGCTGGCGGCCAGGCCCAGGCCGGTGAAGTCGATGCCGTCGATGATCAGGCCGACGGAGGGGTTGACCGGGTCGATAAACTGGCTGCGTTCGCCGATGCCGCGGATCTGCACAAAGCGGCCGCGCGATGCACCGGCGGAGAAGTTGACGTTGGGGGCCATGCCCAGCAGTTGGTCCAGGTTGCCGGCGCCGCGAGCATTGATCGCGGCTTCGCCCAGTACGGTGACGCTGGCGGGGAGGTCGAGCTGCTCGACGGCGCGGAGCTGGCTGGTGACGATGACTTCTTCCAGGCCAGTGCGCTCTTGTGCTGCGGCGGTTGCCGCCGACAGGCAGAGGCCTACTGACCAGGCGATGGGTTTTATGCTCGGATGGTTCATGGTTCTCTCTCGGAAAAGCGAGGTGAAAGAGACCCGGGTGCGACGTGAGGAGAGCTTTTTAGGGACTACCTATTCCTACGCCGGTATTAACCGGATCAGGTTCAAGGGTTTGCTCGTGGAGCATCTCAGGCGGAAGCCACCCCTTAGGTTTTGCGGGCGGGATGATAGCAGAAGTATTTAAGGCGGGGCTATTCGGGGGGGGTTGTAGGTCGGGGGTTTTGTTGGAGCGGCGGGGCGGCCATCCGCCGGTGGCCGCGATCGGATTATCGGG